>ERZ773059.9-NODE-9-length-86367-cov-4.989677_pt1 | contig 86367 bp, 72 predicted proteins | sample MGYA00580514_ERZ773059 | MGnify/ENA primary metagenome ERZ773059 (study PRJEB29015, sample SAMEA2737981) | human oral metagenome | biome: human oral; feature: human-associated habitat; material: dental | place: China | collected 2056 ...
GTGGGAACCCGTGGGGCCCGACGCCGTCGCGGCCGACCCGCTCACAATCCGCGAGATCCCAGAGCAGAAGGTCGCCGTGGCGACGTTCCGCGGTGGCTACGACCAGTTCGGGCCCGTCAACGAGGAGTTGGCCGAGTACATCGCCGCCTCCGGGCTCGAGTTCGCCGGGCCGATGTACAACCGCTACCTCGTGGGCCCCGCCGACACCCAAAACACGGACGAGTACGTGACGGAAGTCTGCGTGCCCGTCGCCTGACGGACCCCGCCGGCGAACGGAGGCTGGCCCGGCTTGACTGGGCCAGCCTCCGGGGCCGACGTCGCAGGCGTCGACCCCGGTCAGCGAGGCGCGCCGTTGGCCTGCCGCTGCAGAGGAACCGTCGCGTTGACCGGCACGGGTCGTCCGTTGCTCTGGCCGGTATGAACGGTCCGTTAGTCTGGCCGATGCGGACCGTCCGTTGTTCTGGTCCGCTCAGTCCGTCCGCGGCCGCGCCGATCTGCTCGGGCAGCCCGTTCTCGTGCCGGTCGGCCGATCGTCCGTCACACCGGCTGGCGCAGATTGTCCATCAAGGCGCGGCGATCGAGCCGTGCGGGCAGCCACGTGGTGGCGACAGCCAAAACCAGCGACGCTCCCATGGCCGCCAACAGGAACTTCACGGGAATGGCGGAGGCGAACATCTCTGCTCCGCCTCCCGACATCGCCGTAGCGCAGACCGCGCTGAGCAAAGTCGTCGCCAATCCGAAAAGGATCCCGGTTCCGGCGTATATCGCCCCTTCGAGGGCGGTGGACCGCAGAACGGCGCCCGGCCGTGCTCCAATCACTCCGAGCAACGCCCCCTCCTGACGACGAGTTCGCCCGACCATCGCGATGTTCGCCACGCCCCCGATCCCGGCTACAAAGAAAATCGGGACCATGATCGTGAGAAAACCGTTGACCCCGTTGCTCATTCCGCCCGAGCGCGCCGCGCCGCCTGTGGCGTGGATGGTGCCCGTCATCGAAACTGCGATGGCGAAGGGAACGATCGTGGTCATGCTGAGAGCCGAGCGATGGCGCGCATTCGCGCGTGCCGAAAAACAGGCTGGGCTGCGGCTTGGAATCAGGCTCGTCCAGAAAACCAACAGGGGGCGGAGCGTCCAATTCGGAACGAACAATGCCGCCAGGGCGGCCATGAACCCCACTGCTCCGCCCATGAGCGCTCGGCCGCCCGGGGATTGAAGCTGAGCGATTTCCGCTTTGCCAGCGGCGCCCTCTTCTAAAACGTCGGCGGGCAGGTTGATGAAAATTGGCAGCGACGCCGCGCCGATCACCAATACTCCGGCTGCGATCCATTGCCACAGTCTCGTTCGCGTGGTTGGGGCGGCCGCCTCGCGCAAGGCCTGCATCTCGGGCACGTTGGCGGCTCGCCGTGCTGCCCCGAGGCCTCCGAGCACGCTGAACAGAGCCGTGACGAGCACCGCCGCGGGTACGGAGAAAGCGGGCATCGTCAGGGGAAGGTGCCGCGGGAACAGATCGAATTCCCGCCAGGTGAGCAGATAGATTCGCGCCAGCGGCAGGGCGAGCAGCCCGCCCAGCAGGCCTCCGATCACTCCGACGGCGCCAACCTGCCACAGGATGACCGAGCGGATGCGACGGCCCGGAATTCCGAGCACCTTCCACAGGGCGTGCGAGCGCTGCTGGGCCGTGACCGTCAGACCCAGCGTCGTCGATATGACGATCGCCGTCGCGGTGCCCGCGTATCCCACCAGGCTGCTGCCGATCAGGCTGCTGGCGCGCAAATGCTCTCCATTGCCGTGTTCCAGGGACCACTGGTTGGCGCTCCACCACGCGATGACGATTATCCCCACGACGGCGGCGCCCGCCGTGGCCACCAGCAGCGACCACAGCCATTGGCGAGCGTGGTGACGCAGGTCTTTCCACATCAAGGTCGACATTTTCCCCTCCCTTCAGCGTGCGCGGGCGGCGTGGACGAGGTCGGCGATTCGCTGGGCGTCGCGGCAGCTCGACCACGTCGCCAGGCGGCCGCCGCTCATGACCGCGACGGAGTCCGCCAGGGCTGCGGCTTCGACGTCGTGCGTGACCATGACCACGGTGGTTCCCCGCGAGGCGAGCTGGCGAAGCCAATCCAGGACGACGCCGCTGGAGTCGAGGTCCAATGCGCCGGTGGGCTCGTCCGCGAAGACGATGCGCGGCTCGCTGGCCATCACGCGGGCGATGGCCACACGCTGACGTTCGCCGCCGGAAAGCTGATGGGGCTTCAGATTCGCGCGATGCCGCAAGCCGACCGCATCGAGCGCCGTATTTATCTGCCCTTTGGAAAGTGGCCGCCCGGCAAGCCGCGAAGGCATCGACACGTTTTCCGCGGCCGTCAAGGAGGCGATGAGGTTGTACTCCTGGAACACGAATCCGACGTGCTGCGCCCGGAACGTCGCGCGCTTGGCCGGCTTCATCTCGGAGGTCGCGCTTCCCAGCATCGTCACGCGCCCGTCCGTGGGCTCGTCGAGTCCCGCCATGCAGTGCAGAAGAGTCGATTTGCCCGAACCCGAGGCTCCGACAATCGCGGTGAAGCTGCCTTCTGGGAAATCGGCGTCGACGCCGTCGAGGGCGAGAACCCGGGCGTCTTTTCGCCCCGGCACCTCGTATACGCGCGTGAGTTGACGGACGGAAATGGAGGCGCTGGCGGCGCCTGACCGGCCGGCCCCAGAAGGGTTGCGCTGTCCGGTTCCTGGTTGGTTCGGTCGGGAAAAGCCCTGTGGGACTGCGCCGGGTCTGCCGGCTCGAGAAGAACCTTGCGGGCCGACGTCGGATTGCCCGACGTCTCGGCCCCAGCGTCCGGTTGCCTCATTTCGCGTCTTGGCCCCTGCGCCTCGCGTGCGGCGGGAAACGTCGGGCCCTGTCTGCTCGTCGCCGCGCGACTCGTTTCGATTCTCGAATCTCATGCTTCAATGTTTTCAGCGTCGGTTTCGGTTTCATATACCGCGGGCTGGCCAGATCGCAGAAGGCTGGCAGGAGTGTGACTAGGGGGCTGGCGCGAACGAAAGAAGAGGGCTGACGGGGCGCCACGGGCCGTGCAGCACGGCCAAAGTGAAAGCATGCGGTTAAAGTGAAAGCATGCTGCGCCGCTTCCTGATCGCCGCCTCCGCCCTGCTTGCGTGGGGCGAACTCGTGCATTGGCGGGCGAGCAGGAAGTGCTTGGGCCGGGGCGACGCCGCCAAAGGGCAATCGCTCGGGCAAGCTCGTCGGCGATCACGCGTGCGAGTGCTCGGCCGAGCTCCGGAAGCGCGGCAGAGAGACGTCGGCGAGGCCGGCGTCGGCGAAGAGGATGCCGTTGGGGCGGGCGTCGGCAAGGCCGTCGTCGTGCTGGGTTTTGCGAACCGGGGAGCCCGCGCGAACTTCGTCAACCGGTACCGTGTGCGCGCCGGGCTCCGTTCGCTTGGATCCGAGGGACGGCGAGGCGCCAAGCTCCGCTCGCTCAAATCTGACGGGCTGCGGGCCGCTGCCTCTCGGCGGGCATCGGCGGTTCGCCGCGAATGGCCTGTTCGGCAGAGTCCGGGCGATGCGTCCGTTTCCGAAAGCCGTGCCGCTTTCGCCGATGCATCCGTTGCGCGCATTGTGCGCGCCTCCGCAGTTTCAGGCATCGCGCCCCTCTCCGCAGTTTCATGCATCGCGCATGCCTCCGCAGCTGCGGAAGTGCTTGTGCTGTGCGGCGGCGCGGTGTCTGGTCCCGTCCCTGAGGCCGAGGTCATGGAAAGCTACGCGCGAGCCCGTGGATATGAGGGGCCAATCCGCCTGGACCGCGAGAGCCGATCGACACTCCAGAACATCGAAAATGCGATCCCTCTGATCGAGGACGCCGCCTCCGTCGCGATCGTCTCCAATTCGGTGCACGCGCTCAAAGGGAGAATTCTTCTGCGCGGGCTGCGCCCAGACCTCGCCGACAGGCTCGTGCGCGGGGCGGATTACCGCTTCGGCGAGCAAATTCTCGTCAAACCGATAGCCGCCGTGGTGGGGCTCGCCGACCTGCGGGCGCTGCGACGTCGGATGCCCAAACCGAACTCGGCGGCCTGAACGGCGGCGTCGCAGCGGCACATGCCGGGCGCATTCGCTCCCGGTGTCGTCCACAAGAACGTGGGCGTCGCGGCGCATGCGTTTGCGGGGCGCGCGGTTTTAGCCCGGTCGGCCAGAACCGCGCAATCCTTCCAAACTCCGGTGATCCTTCCGGACCTCGGCGATCCTTCCGAATTCCCGTGATCCCTCCGAACCCTCGCGATCCTTCCGGACCTCGGCGATCCTTCCGAACCCCCGCGATCCTAGCGAGACTGGGCGAACTGACCAGAGTCAACCGGGCCTTACGGACCCCGTGATTTGGGCGAATCAGACCGTCTTGACCGTCCCGCCGTCGATGACGATGTTCGCCCCCACGAGGTACTCAGCGGCCGACGAAGCTACGAATACGATGAGCGCGGCGATCTCCTCGGGCTCGGCTATGCGCCCAGAAGTGACGCCGAATGCGGTGGGCATCGCCGAGAGAAGGTCGCTGTGGGACATGCCCATCGAGGCCGCCACGCGCGAACCGAAACCGTCCGGGTCGCGCCACAGCCCGGTGCCGACCCCGCCCGGAGAGACCGTGTTCACGCGCACCCCTTGCGGCCCGAACTCTTCGCTCAAACGCTTGCTGAAAGCCACGAGCGCGGCCTTGGCCTCGCTGTAGCCGACCGGCCCTTGCGCGGGCACGAGGGCGTTGATGGATCCAGTGTTGACGATTGCGCCGCGGCGTTCGAGGAGGCTCGGAAGGGCTGCGCGGCTCATCCACACTGCGCTGAAGAAGTTCAGATTGAACAGGTCGCGCCACTGGGCGTCGTCGATTTCGAGGAAGCCGCCCAGCTTCATGACGTCGGGGTCGCCCGCGCCGACGTTGTTGACGAGGATGTCGATTCCTCCGAGTTCCGCCAGCGCCGCTCCGACCGCCGCTTCGGCGCCGCCCGGCGTCGATAAATCGGTCGAAACGGCGAGTGCGCTCGCATCTTCGAGCTCCGGGGTGACCGTGCGGGCGACGCCCATCACGCGAGCGCCCTCTTCCGCGAGTTTGCGGACGACGGCGAGGCCTATCCCGCGGCTGGCGCCCGTGACGAGGGCGGTTTTGCCTTCGAGGTTGAGATTCATATTTCTCCTTTGTTTTCAGCTACTGACGTGTGTTCTCAGCCACTGACGTGTGTGGCGATCAACCCTGTGAGGGCGATCCTTTGTGTGCGGCGATCAACTCGTTTGAAGTGCCGCCAGGGCCATGTCGACCACTCTGTAGAGTGATTCGGCTTCGTGCGTGACGGCCATGACGCGAAGGCCGGCAAGCGTCGTCGCCATCTGCTCGGCAAAGGCCGTGGCGTCCAGGTCCGGGCGGACGTCGCCTTCGCGCTGGCCGCGTTCGACGCGTCGGGCGAACCAAGCGGTCGATTCGTCCTGCATCTTCCGTATTTTTCGCGCCAAATCGGGGTCATCTCCCGCTAGTTCGACGGCGGTGTTGCCGATGAGGCATCCGCGGCGGCGGGCTTGAGCCAGATCCGAATCGACGACCGCCCGCAGCGTGTCCCTCAGGCACTCGCGGGTGCTTCCGGGATGGTCCATCAGGCCTTCCGCAAGTTTCGCGATCTGCTGCTGGTACTTGTCGAGGCATCGCTCAAAAAGCGCGCGTTTGCTCGAAAACGCGTTGTACAGGCTCCCTTTGGCGACGCCGGTGGCCTCGGCCAAACGCGCGGGGGAGGTGGCGGCGTAGCCGTTCGTCCAAAACTCTTCCATCGCGCGTTCGACGACGTCGTCCTCGTCGAACTTTCGAGGTCTGCTCATAGGACGAGGCTACCCATTTTCGACTTACAGGTCAAAAATGGGCGTGCTTTTCGGCGCTTGCGTCGGGCCTTGTCTCTTCTTCGGGTCGGCTTCTTCGCGTCGGCTCCGCGTCTCCTGCTGTTGGGTCCGCGCTTCCTCCCGTCGGCCCCGCGCTTCCTCGCCGGCGGCTGTCGAAGTGTTGCGGTTGGCTGCCGAGCGCTGCCGGTGGCCGTCGGGCTGTCTCCGTCGGCCATTGATCTTCTGTATGTGTGCGTCAAGGCGCGAACGTCGGCCCTTGAACCGTTGTTGTCATCGGCTGTTGGGGCGTTGCCGCGGGCCGTTGAACCGTTGTCGCCGTGCGTCAATTCGTCAGTCGGAAAGCTCCAACTCGTCAAGTGCCGTAGCGAGCGCTTTGCGGCCGGCGGGGGAGAGGCGGGCGCGCAATTCGGCGTCGAGCTCCTCTGCCGCCGCGGCGCTTTCCGCCAACAGCTCCCGCCCTTTCGGAGTGAGGGTGATGACCTGCACCCGCCTGTCGGCGGCGCTTCGCTCGCGGCCGACGGCTCCGAGGTCCGCGAGCTGATCGACGAGGGCGACGACGAGGCTGGGTGCGACGTTGAGGCGAGTCGCGATGTCGCGTTGGGACGAGGCGTGGCCCGCGTCTACGGCTGCGAGCAGTCCAACTTGTTTGTGGGTCAGGCCCAGCCGCTCCACACGCTGGGAAAAGGCTTGTGTTATCTGGGATCCGGCCATGCCCAGGCGGAAGCACGCCGCCTGGAGGATCGTCATGCCGTCGACGTCGTCCACGTCAAAAGGGTAACATTGTGATTAATTCAGAAATGAATGATTAAGGACAGAATGACTTGAAAGGAGGAGCGACCATGCCGTTATGGCTGAGTGTCGCAAATTCGCTGATGGCGCTGGGGTCGGCCGCATTCGGCGTCCTTGCGTTGATACGACCGGAGGCGTTGAACGGGCCTCGCGGCGGGGGCAGGGCATTGGGGGAATGCGGCGGCTCGGACGTGCGCGGCGATGTCGAAGCCGCGCGCCTCTATGCCGCCATGTATGCCGGACGCGCGATCCCGCTCGGTTTGGCCGTGTCCGCCGTCGCGTGGGCCGCCCCCGATGAGCGGGCGACGGCGCTGCTTCTCGGCGTCGCCGTCGCCGCGCAAATCGCCGACGTCGTAGCTGCCGTCGCGAACCGTTTGAAAGGAATGGCCGTCGGCGCCGCCTTCGCCGCCCTTGTCCATGCGACCGCGCTCGCGGCGACGCTGTGAGTCGGTGCCTTGGAGCCGAACCGCGGGCTACCGCATATGGACACGGGAACGAAGATGATTTAATCTTCAACTATGAAGTCATTCGGATTCCTCAGCTTCGGCCATCATTCGCTCGACGGCAAACACGGGCCGCTCGCCGGAGAGGCGCTCCGCCAGCAGATCGAGCTCGCGCGGGCCGCGGACGAGATCGGCGTCAACGGCGCATACTTCCGCGTCCACCATTTCGCTCCCCAAGGGTCCTCGCCCATGCCGATTCTCTCGGCGATTGCGGCGTCGACGAAGAACATCGAAGTGGGCACGGGCGTCATCGACCTGCGCTACGAAAATCCCCTCTATCTCGCGGAAGAGGCGGCGGCATTGGACCTCATCGCCGAGGGACGCGTGGCGCTCGGCGTTTCGCGCGGTTCGCCCGAGCCGGCGGAGCGCGGATGGGAAGCCTTCGGATATCGCGGCGGCCAAGCCAACGGCGCCGACATGGCCCGGCAGAAGTTCGAACTGTTCATGGCGGCCGTCCGCGGCGCGGGAGTGGCGCGATCGGCGCCGCTGGAAGAACAGTACCCCGCCCTGTACAAGCCGGGAATTCCGCTGCCCGTTTTCCCGCAGTCCCCGGGTCTGGAGCGGCGTATTTGGTGGGGTTCCGGGTCGCACAAAACGGCTGAGCAGGCCGCGCGCGACGGCGTGAACCTCATGAGCTCGACCTTGGTGCAAGAATCCGACGGCGCTTCCTTCGGCGAGATTCAGGCCGAGCAGATCGCCAGATACCGCGCCGCATGGAAGGAGGCGGGCCATGGCTGGACGCCCAGGGTCTCGGTCTCCCGCACGATCTTCCCGCTGGTCGCCGAGGAGGACCGGCAGCTTTTCGGCATCCGCGGCGAGGGGGAGGACCAGGTCGGCTATCTCGAAGGCGCCACCAAAACGACCTTCGGCCGGACGTACGCCGCCGAGCCCGACGCGCTCGTCGAACAGCTCAAGGCCGATCCCGCGATTGAGGCGGCCGACACCCTGCTTTTGACGATTCCCAACCCGCTCGGGGTGGACGTCAACTTCAGGATTCTCAAGAACTTCGCCGACTACGTCGCGCCTGCTCTCGGCTGGATGCCGGCGACGGAGGGCCCCGCCGAGGGCCGTTCCGTCGGCTGAGGAACGGTCGGTCGAATCGCGCTTCGCAGAATTGCGCGGCGGTTGGAGCCCGAGGGTTCTGGGCGGGCCTGACGGCAGGTCCGAGACGGTGCGGCAGCGGGGTTCCAAGTCGCCCGGCGGCGGTGCACAGGCTCTAAACGCTGCCTTCTTGTCCACAACTCCTCGTGGCAAATCGACAGCGGTCTTTCGGTGTGATCAAATGTTACTCAAACAACATATTCACGCGAGGAGATTCGATGACGAAGACACGGCTGCGTTCCCTTTTCGGCGGCGCGGCAACGTTATCATTGCTGATTGCACCGATTGCGGCTCACGCCGACGGGCGCGGAACCCCCGGGGGCTCCTCCGATTCGCAGATTTCCGCGGACGGCCGGCCGACGTACAGGCCGACGCCGCCTCAACCGGCGCATACTCAACCGGCGCAGCCGCGAGTTCCCAAGACGGCCGCCCCGAACCCGGGCGCCCCGGCTGCGAGCGCGACCGCCGCCCCGAGCGCGAATGCGCCTGCGGCCCCGCGCTCGAACGCGCCCGCCGAGGCGAACGGAACCGTGACCCTCGATCTATACAACCTGACCGACGTCCACGGGCACATCGAGAAGGCGAGCAAGAACGGGGCCGTCACCGAATCCGGCGTTTCGGCGGTCGGCTGCTACCTCGACAGGGCCCGCTCCGCCAGCGGCGACTCGTCCTTCACGCTGCTTGGCGACAACATCGGAGCCTCGCCCTTCACATCCGGCTCGCTGCAGGACAATCCGACCATCGCCGCGCTCAACGAGCTCAAACCCGTGGCCTCGACGATCGGCAACCACGAGCTCGACCTCGGCGTCGACGTCTTCAAGCATCGCATCGACGGAACCGGAGGGTACACGAAGGTCGGCTTCCCGTACCTCGGCGCGAACGTGGACGGCATGGGCCGGTACCTTGGCGACAAAGTGATATGGACGTCGGCCTCCGGCGTCCGGGTCGCCTTCATCGGGGCCATCGCGGGCGACGTGCCCTACAAGCTCAGCCCGGGCGCCACGGCGGGGTTGACGTTCAACGACCCGATTCCCAAGATCAACACGATGGCCAAGGAGCTCAAAGACTCCGGTCAGGCCGACGTCGTGATCGCCATGCTCGACGACGACGTCAAGAACAACTACCCGAAAATGGGCCCGTCCGTCGACGGGATCATGGGCGGCGACACGCATGTGCCCTACAAGTTCTCGATGGTGGACGGGGCTCGGGGCAACAAGCTCTCGGCCATAGCCTCCGGATCGTACACCGACAACCTCGGCAACCTGCAGATCACCTATGACAAGGCGGCGAAGAAGGTTGTGCGCTCCGAGGCCAAGCTCATTCCCGCTTCGGAAGTGGCCCAATGCGGCGAAAAACAGTCGATCAAGCAGATCGTCGACAAGGCGGTGGAGGATTCCAAGGCGGCCGGCGACAAGGTCGTGGCCACGGGCTATGGCTCGGCGTTTTCCCGCGGCGTCTTCTCGTCGAACGGCGAGGCGCCCGATCCCGGTTCCAACCGCGGCATCGAGTCCTCGCTCGGCGACCTCGCCGCAGACTCACTTCAAGGGACCGTGACAACGAAAGAGGGCAAGCCGGTGGACATCGGCGCCATCAACGCCGGAGGGCTGCGCGCCGACCTCGTCCCGTCTGCGAATGGAGACATCACCTACCGTCAGACCTTCGCCGTCCAGCCCTTCTCCAACCAGCTGGGGTATGTGACGATCACGGGCGCGGACTTCAAGAAGGCCCTCGAGCAGCAGTGGAAGACCAACCTCAATACCCAGAATTCCCGGCCCATGCTCAAATTGGGCCTGTCGCGGAACGTAAAGTACACCTTTGACCCGACAAAGCCTTACGGCAATCGCATCACGTCCGTAACGGTCAACGGAAAGCCGCTCGACCTCAAACGCAAGTACACAGTCGGCTCGGTCACCTTCCTGCTTTCCGGCGGCGACTCGTTCGACGCCCTGACAGCTGGCGGCGCCCCCGTCATCACCGACAATCTCGACCGCGACAAGTTCAACTCGTATCTGGCTGCCAACCCGGGCCTCAAACCGCGCGCCGCCAAATCCTCCATCGGGGTCACCCTTCCCTCGGAGCCGGTCAAGGACGGCCAGACGATTGACGTTTCCCTTCGCGGGCTGTCCTTCTCAGAAGGGCCGTCGGTGACGAAGAACGTCAAGGTGAATGTGGGGGAGGCATCCACGACGTCGCCGGTGGACAACTCGTTGGCAGACCCGGACGCGAACAACGAAAAGGCGACGATCACGGCCGACGGCGCCGGCCGCGCGGTCGCCAAGGTGAAGGTCGACGGCAAATGCGCCGCGAATCCGGGGAAGCAGATCAAACTTCCCGTCACTGTGAGGACCGATTTCGCCGAAGTCGTGGGGGCCGAGCAGGGGCTGACCGTCACCGTGGCGTGCGGCGGATCGGCGCAGCCGACGGCTTCGCCTTCGTCCGCCGCCCCCGGAGTGCCTTCGACGCCGCCTTCGACCGCTGCCCCGGGAGCGCCTTCGACCAGCCCGAGCGGCACGGCAGCGCCCACCGCCACCGGCAGCGCGAAACCGACCCCGAGCGGCAATCCGAGCGACGGCGGCAAGCCAAGCGCAAGCTCGAAGCCGAGTTCCACCTCTGCTCCAAGCGCCACGGCGAAGCCAAGCGCCACGGTTAAGTCCAGTGGCACGGCGAAACCCGGCGGCCCCACGGCCTCGCCCAGCGCCACGGTTAAGCCCAGCGCAACCGCTGAGGCCCCGAGGCCCAGCGGCAACGCCTCGCCCAGCTCCGCGCTTCCGAGCGCAGTGGACCCCGGCGGCAACGGACCCAGCGACGGCAACAGGCCGGGAGACGACCTTCGGCCCAGCTCCACTGGGGATCCAGGTCCTGCGAAGGGCAATGCGCGCAAGCGCGGCGAAGGCTCTGTGCCGCATGCCTCCGCGGCGAGCCGCAACGCGGACGGGCCCGATGCAGACGTGAAGGCCAAGTCGACGGCGTCCAAGCGCAATCTGCACACGCCGGGTCTGGCGTACACGGGCGCCGAATCGCTTCCGCTCCTTATCGCGGCCCTTGTGCTTCTGACCCTCGGCGGCTTGCTTGTGGCCCGTCGCCGGGCGGCCCGGGAAGACAACTGAAGCGACAGGCGGACGGCCGACGGTTGGGCGCCGAACTGGGCGCCCAACCGCGGACGCGTCTAACCTCCTCCCAGCCGATCGAAAGCGTATGCTGAGTAAAGCGCTTGCGCCCATCGCATGCGCCGATCGGACGGAGCGCCCCTGATGCGCCGCGGGTCGAACTACTATCCTCCCAACGAGTCGCGGCGCGTCAGTCTGCCCGGCGGCTTCATTTCCCTGCGCGGCGCGCAAAAGCCTTCCATTAGCGGAAAGCCCTGCTGCGCCGTCGTGCTTGTGCGGCACGCCTGAGTCCGCTTGGCGGGCGCCTTCTGACTCTTCCTGTCGATCGTTTTTTACTTATTCGCAGCGCGCGATTTTATGGCCGCTGTGATAAATTTCGACTTGTTTCATCCGTCTTGCGGCGATGTCGAGGCGGGAGCGCTGTGTCCTTGGGCGTCGTTTGAGAGGCAGGGAACTGTTCATGGTTGATGCCCGCCCGTCGCCGCGCAGCCTCAAGCGCCTTGCGACCCTTCTTCTGTGGCTCGGCGCTCTGGCATACATCAGCACGATAGGCGAGGCGATCGTCGGCTGGCCTTTCGACATCCATGATTCTTACCTGTCCGAGTTGGCGGCTCGGCAGTATCCGAGGAGCTGGCTCTTCCGCCTCACAGATTTGCTCAGCGGCGTCGCTATCTTCTCCGGCACCCCGCTCTTCGTTCGGCAAGCGGGATTCCAAGCCGGGCTCCGTCGAAAATCCGCTTCGATCGAGCAAGGCAAAGGAGCCCTGCGCGCAGGCTGGGGCTCCTTTTGTCTCTTCCGCCGGGCCCTTGCCACGGGGCTTTCGATCTTCGCCCTCGCGACGATCATCGACAGCACAGTGACCCCTTTGGACTGCGCGTTGTCTCTGCCGGAATGCCGCGAGCAAATCGAGGCCGGGGAGGCGGGACGATACGAGTGGATGCACGACGCCTCAAGCGTAGCTGTGGGAGTGGGCACGGTGACGGTCGCTTGCAGCCTCATCCTGATCGTCCTTTTCCGTCATCGTGCCCGCTACTCGCTCGGGATGCGGATTGCGGCCTCCTCGCTTGCGGCCAGCGTCGTTCTCCTCGTCGGCTTCCTCACGGGCGCCGAACTTTTGGGGGTCGGCCCCGTCGGCGTCGTCCAACGAATCCAGGTTTCCCTGACCGGAGTTCTCATCGCTTTCGCCCCGGCGGGATTCGACCCGGAAGGAGCGTTCGCCGTGCGGCGACGCCGCGAGTGACGCGCCGTGTTCAATCCCGCCGCAATCGACGATCTCACAAAAATTGCACGCAGAAAACAGTGACCTTATAGAAATTTCACAAATATCTGTGATGTCATAGACCAGAAAACGGGGCTCAAAGGAGTCCATGCAGCTATGCTGCGCGACGAGCGAGGTGACGCGATATGACGTGGTTGATTCTTCCAGGGTGGGGGCTCCCCCCGAAAGACTACGAGAAGCTGGCGGGTCTCTTGGGGCCGGACACCCGCACACTCGATTCTTGGAAGGTCCCTCTGACGGCCGACACCGACGACATTCGCGCCGAGCTTGGAGCCTCGGACTCGCCGAAGGTCGACCTCCTCGGCCATTCGCTCGGCGGCCTCGCCGCGATCGAGTGGGCTCTTCGCCGCCCCGACCAGGTCAGACAGCTGGTTCTCATCGACCCCACCGCTCCAGACGAGGTCCCGTCGCGCTTCCATGTGGAAGGGAAGCTTCGACGGGGAATGGACAAGCTGGCCGGTGCGGCCGTCGAGGCCCTGTGGCGCGTGGGCCCCAGGATTCGCCGATGGGGAATCCGCCAAACCACCGGAAGCGAAGACACTCTTCCGATCGACGAGGCGCGTGCGCGTTACGGGACGCGGGAAAACAGCCGACGCCTGGCCGAGCAGCTCTCGACCAGCTGGGAGCATGCCGCCCGGGTCGACGCTCTGCTCGACGCCGACGTCGTGCGACGTCGCAGCCCGGCACCGCTGCTCCTCGTCGGCGCGGGCAACGGCAAGCAGCGCCGATTCCTGCGCAGCCAGTGGGATCTGGGGCGCAAGCTGCACGCCCGAACGATCATGCTGACCGGCCAGAATCACGTTTTCCCGCTGACGAGGCCGGATCTAGTTGTGCGTCACATTCAAAGCCAGTAAACCGCGACGTCGCCCGGGCTTGGTCCGCACGCGCCCATAGCCCGCCTGAGCTCGGCCGGCGCTGCACCGCACGCTGCTCTGCCCTCAGAACTGTCCAAGTGCAGAAGAGCCGGGCCGCCTGCCAGGCGCCAACACAGCCTCTGGCCCTCAAGTTGGCGAGGCGGGCTTCCGATCGTCAGCGGGCGGAGCGAGCCTCCGGGCGGACGAACGGGAAAGCGAGGGTCTCGCGAATCGAAGCGCCCAGCAGGAACATCGCTATCCGGTCGATGCCCAGGCCGAGGCCGCCGGTGGGGGGCATCCCGAATTCGAGGGCCGAAAGGAACTCTTCGTCGACCTCCATGGCCTCGGGGTCGCCGGCCGCTGCCCGCAAGGACTGCTCGGTGAGCCGCTGGCGCTGATCGATCGGGTCGGTCAGCTCGGTGTAGGCGGTGCCGAGCTCCATGCCGAATGCGACGAGGTCCCAGCGTTCGGCCAGGCGCGGATCGTCTCGATGGCGCCGCGTCAGCGGCGAGGTCTCCACCGGGAAGTCCGTGTAGAACGTGGGGGCGGTCGTACTGCCTTCGACGAGCTCCTCGTAGAGCTCGCTCACGAGGTCTCCCGCGGTCATCGAGGCGGCGTAGCGGATGCCTCGCTCCCGGCACAGCCGCTGAAGCTCGTCCGCGGGCGTGTCCGGGGTGACGTCGGCGCCGACGGCCCGCGAGACCGCCGCGTGCACGGATACGACCGGCCATTCGCCGTCCAGGCTCACGACGCCGCCGTCGGGTGCGGGCGCGACGGCCTTTCCGTGGACCGCCCACGCCGCCGTCCGAATGAGATCCTCGGCGAGCCTGCGCATCGTCGTGTAATCGCCGTGCGCCTCATAGGCTTCCAGGGCCGTGAACTCGGGGTTGTGCGTGGAGTCCGCGCCCTCGTTGCGGAAATTCTTGCCGATCTCGAAGATCTTCTCGAATCCGCCGACGCACAGCCGCTTGAGATATAGCTCGGGCGCGATCCTCAAGGTCAAATCGAGGTCGTAGGCGTTGATATGCGTTGAGAACGGCCGCGCGTTCGCCCCGCCGTGGATGCGATTGAGCATAGGCGTTTCGACTTCGACGAAGCCGTGCTCGGCAAGCCTTCCCCGGATCGCCCGCACGGCCGCGCTGCGCGCGAGGAGGCGGCGTCGCGCCTCTCCGCCGAGCGCAAGGTCCATGTGGCGTTGCCGCACGCGTACTTCGGCGTCGCGCAGCCCCCGGTGTTTGTCCGGGGGAGGGGTGAGGCATTTCGCGGCCATGCTCCAGCTCTCCGCATGGACGCTGAGCTCGCCGGAGCGGCTGCGGCAAGCCGTGCCCGCAACGCCGACGAGGTCGCCGGGATCGACGGTCTCCCTCCAGAGCGCGAGTCCGGCTTCGGGGCGGTCGGCGGTGAACATGACCTGGAGTTCCACGCCTCCCTCGCGCAGGTCCGCAAAAAGAACGCCGCCGTGGTCGCGCACTCGCACAACGCGTCCGACCACCGAGACGGCCCCCGAATCGTCCCTCACGTCGCTGAGCGCGTGGCTTCTCGGCACGCTGGCGGGATAGGGGTCGATGCCGGCGTCGATCAGGCGCGCCAACTTCTCCCTGCGAATACGCTGCTGCTCGGAAAGCCGCCGCTCCGGCACGGTCGGCGTGAAAAGCTCCTCTTCCTGTTTGCGCACGGCCTCGGCCAGCTTTGCCGCGGTCTCCGGGAGGTTGAGCTGCGATGCTCGGGAGCGGCGCTGGAAGGTGCGGGGAAGCTCGGGGACGAAGCCTTCGGCCTGCCCGACGGCGATGAGCACCTGGGTCAGCTGCGCCGTGCTGCCGTAGCAGAGCAGGCGCGGGCGCCATTGCGGCAGGTACTTTTCGTTCGACTGGTAGAGAGAGTGAAGCTGCCACCAGCGCGAGGCGAAGACCAAAACCTTCCGGTTGAGCTTCTCCAGCGGGGAGGCGCCGATGCGCTCGCCGCGGGCGAAGGATTCCCGGAACATCGCGAAGTTCAAAGAGATTTGCGTGATTCCGAGCCTGTCGGCATTCGCGATCAGCTGGGTGACCATGAGCTCAGTGACGCCGGACACCGCGGCCGGGGAACGCCGCATAAGATCCAAAGAGACGTCCCGGCGGCCCCACGGGACGAAAGACAGGAGGCCGCACACATGGCCCTCGGCCGTGTGCGCGGTGACGATCACCGTGCGCCCGTCGCGCGGATCGCCGATCCGCCCGGACGCCATGGAAAAACCCCGTTCGGGGCCGCCGCGCCGCCACACGTCGGCGATCTCGACGAGCTCCGCCAGCTCGTCCGCGGGAATCTCCGACTGACGTCGAACCTGCACCCGGTATCCGGCGTTCGTCGGCCCCGCGATCGCCTTGCGGACGGCTCGCAACTCCGGGCTTCCGAGCCGGAAGGAGGCGACGTCGATGACGGCTTCGTCGCCCAGGACGATCGCCCTAAGCCCCTGGGCGCGGTACGCCCTCGCCCCGTCTTCGCTGGCTGAGATGACTCCGGGAACCCAGCCGTAGGAACGCGCGTGCTCCAGCCATTTCGCAATTGCCTGGGGCCATGATTGCCTGTCTCCGATGGGATCGCCCGCGGCCAAGCACACGCCGAAGACCACGCGAAACGACAGGGCGGCCTTGCCGTCGGGGGAGAAGACCGTTCGCCGATCGTCCCGAGTCGCGAAGTACCCGAGCGAATCCGCCGAGCCGCCGACGACGAGGAGCCGCCGCACCGCCAGTTCGTCGTCGTAATCCCTTTGGGCGTTCTGCGGCGCGGCGCGGAGGAAGACGGCGATGGCCAACACGAGAGTCGCAACCGAGATGACTCCCGATGCCGTCTCCACCCAGTACGGACCTTCGATGGGGGAGCGGAAGGGGCGCTGGTCGGACGGAAGGCCGAGCGCCACGGAAATGCTCCAGTTGACCGCGTGGTGGAAGGGAAGTCTGCCGAACCCTGCCGTTTCCAGGGCAAAAAAGGCGAATCCGGCCGACGTCGCGAACCCCAAAACGATGACGAGGCACGCCCGCCGCAAAGCTCCGGGGGCCAAGCGGGCCGGAAAGGCGCTGCGCATCCAGAAGGCGCTCGCGACGACGAACAAAGCGAATGCGACGGACACGAGATAATGCCAGCCGTGCGGGCGGAATCGCTCAGAAGAGCCCGAGTTGATGTGAGAAAGGACGGTTGCGACCGCCAGTGTGACGATCACGGAGATCTGCCACATCGCCACAGACAGCCACAGCGCGGCGCGCTGACGCCGCAAAAGCCCCAGCGAAAGGAATGTGAGCAGGAAGAAGGACAACAGGGTCGGATAGGAGGGGATGTTCGTCACATTGAGGACGCGGGCGACGTCGTAGACGAAATCCGGAACGAAGGCCAGCAGGAGCAGGGCGACCGCCTGCCACACGGCAAAAGCCTGCACAGTGAACACCAGGATGCGCGCGCCGAGCTCCTTGGCCCGGCTCGGACTCTTCTTGCCGCTCGGGCCCGTCGGGTTCTCAGTCGCCGCGAGCGTCCCGTCCGACATCACCGAATGCCCGTCCGATGTCACACCGTCCAGCGCGTGCTCTTCTGGCATGCGCCCTTCTTGCATGGATTTCCCCGACGGCATGCGCCCCTCCGGCGCCGCGCCGTCCGAGGCGCTGTTCGCTGTCGTCGGCTGCTCGCTCGTCAAATCCCTTGTCCTTCTCATCGGCGATTCACGGGGCGCCCGGAAAACGCCTAGGCCCGTGGGCCCGAGCGCCGGTCCGTCTGCATGCCTTTGGCGTTCATGTGCGGTTTACCCGTGAAATTTTCTATTGGAACTGTAACGGGTCGGGCGCCGCGCAGTCCATCGGAGGGGGCTTCGAGTGACGATTGTCAGCGATTCAGATGCGCGTATCAGATGCGCACAGCGAAGAGGCGCTTTCCCGAGCGGGCTTTTGCCGGGCAGGCGCCCGCGACGCGCCTGCGCTCGCATTGTGGATGCCCGCAGTGGAACCTCATCGGGATCGTTTATGTTCGAGTCATGAAGGAACGAAACGACTCACAGCGCGCACTGATCGTCGGGCTCGGGATTTCCGGCATGGCTATGGCCAAGGGCCTGCACGAATGCGGCTGGGACGTTACCGTCGTGGAGCGCGCCCCCGAGCGTCGCCGCGGAGGCTACTTCGTCGGGCTCTTCGCCGCCGGCAAAGTGGCTGCGAAACAGCTGGGATTCGATGGAATGCGCAACAGGGCGCCCAAAGTTCGAGACAACTACGCACTGGGCAAAAACGGCGAAAAACGTCGGGGACTCGGTTTCGGCGACCTTCCGGGCGACCCGTGGCTCTTGCTCCGCAGCGACATTGAAAACGCCGCCTACGAGGCGATCGATGCGCTTGATCCGAAGGTCGACGTGCGGTATTCGACCGTGCCGACGCGCGTCGAGCAGGACGGCGCCGGCGTCGACGTGTGGCTCAAAGACTCTTCGGACGGCACGGAAAGCCGCGAGCGCTACGACCTGTTGGTGGGCGCCGACGGCGTGCATTCAACGGTCCGCAAACTGGTCTTCGGGCCGGATGAGAAATACATTCGCCATTTGGGATACATGATCGTTGCCTCCCAGATTCCCGAGGATCTTCCGGGGCTCGAACGCGGCCAAGGCGCGACCTTCGCCGAGGCCGGCAAATCGCTCTGGGTGTTTCCCTTCAAGGATCGTCCGGCCACCGTCATGTTCAGCTACAAGGCCGACGACGTCGCCGCCGAGTTCGCGGCCGCCTCGCCTGCCGCTCGAATCCGCGAGGTGTACGGCCCGCGAGCGGCCCCGCAGGTCAAGGCCGCGATCGATCAGCTCGAACGCGCCGACGAGAGCCTTTTCGACGAGGCCGTGCAGGTCCGGATGGACCGATGGCACAAGGGGCGAGTCGTGCTCATGGGCGACGCCGGATGGTGCCTGACCCTGTACTCGCGGATGGGGGCCTCCACCGCGCTGGCGAGTGCGAATTTGCTGACCGCGATCATCGGTCAGAGGAAGGGCGACGTCGAGGGGGCGCTCGAAGAGTGGGAGGCCAGGTCGCGTCCGTTCATCAGGCACTACCAGAAAGTCGGTGCGCGCAACAGGGCGTTCTTCACCCCGGCGGGCAGGGCAGGCGGGACGGCGCGAGCCCTTGCCATGTCGGTTTTCAAGCGCCCATGGGGGCGTTCGCTGCTTGCGTCCTTCGTCGGAACCGGAAGGAAAGGCAACAGGCTCATGAAATCGGTCATTCCCGCGCGGGGGCGGATTTCGCCTTCCCGGCCGCGCGAATGACCGGGGCTTTTGATCTTTTCGGCTCCCGATCGATCCTTCCGGCTCCCGATCCTGGGCCTTCGGTCCGTAGGGGCAGGGCATCCCGCAAGGGGGATGACGAAATTCATTGAAAACCGTACTATCTTTGCCTTGCCCGCGTCCATGGCGGAAAGTAGCGTTGAGTTATGAGCACCTGGCCCCTTTCTTTGGCGCGTGTCGGCGCCGTTTGCGTCGCTGCGGTGCTTGTTCTGGCAGGCTGCCGCGGATCGGACGCGGACAGTTCCTCGACGGGACCGGGGCAGTCGCCGAGCCCGGGGGTTTCGACGTCGCCTGGCGCCCGTGCCGGGGCAAGCGGACATAAGGCTGGCGAAGCTAAGCCGACGGCGTCCTCGGGTCGCCGGGGCGCTCCCTCCCCCTCGGACGATTTCACGAGGACGGCCGTCAAACCCGAGGAACCCAAACCGTCGAACCCTTTCGACTCGCTTTACGATCGGGATTTCGGTCTCGCGGCTCTGTCTGCAGACCCTGCGGGCGCCATGGAAAAGCCCGCTGTCGCGGACGACCTGAAGAAGTCGGCGGCGCTCGATCCCGTAAACAAAACTCTCATCTATCGGGCGACGGACGCCAGCAAGGCCGAGGGCAGCTTTGTGCGCCACGACAACTCGCGCAAGCAGGCCTTCAACGCCGACAACACTCGTTTCATCGCGCGCGACGGGCAGGGCGCCTGGTACCTCTACGACGCCGCCACATTCAAACAGATCAAGAAACTCGGCGAACTCAAGGGCAATTGCGAGCCGATCTGGCACGCTTCGAATCCGAACCTGCTGCACTTCACTTTGCGCGACGGCGGGACTACGTGGTGGACGTACAATGTCGAGACCGAAAAAGGCGAAGTCATGTTCGATTTCTCGGGCAGGACGCCGTGGTCTCAGGCCACGTCGTTTTCAACGAAAGGCCGGAGCATGACCAGCGCCGACGGTCGTTATCTCGCCCTCATCGCGACGAGGCACGACGAGGCGACTCGGACCAGGAACGTCTATGGCCTGGTCGTGCTCGACGTCAAGGACAAGCGAATCGTCGGCACGCTGGACGCCAAGAACTTCCCTAGGCCCGGAGCTTCCCCAGACTATGTCAGCGCCTCGCCCAGCGGGAGGCACGTCGTCGTCTCGTGGCCCGGGGACGCCGGAGGAGCGCGCGTCTACACCCGCGACCTCAAGGATTCTTTCGAGCTTCCGACGACGTCGAAGCACGCGGACATGGCATACTGCCCACAAAAGCAGGACTATTACGTTTTTGCCGACTACAGCAAAAACCAACTCTCCGCCACCGATCTCGACTCCCACGAGCGCATCGACCTGCGCAGCCTGTACCCCGCCAACGGCGAAAACTATACGTTGGACATCAGCGGACAGGCGTACGACAAGCCCGGGTGGGCCGTGGTCTCGACGTATGGGGAGAAGAAAGACGACGTTTCGGACGAAGCGGCGCCTCAGGAGCGAGCCGAATACCGGAAGGTGTGGCTGGTCGAGTTGAAAGCCGGCGGGCAGGCGTTGAGCGTGGCCAACGTTCGAACGAATGCTTCCGCGATCGGCGGCTCGTCGAAGGACGCGGCCCCCCAAGCGGTCAGCGACCCGGATTTCTTCAAGCCGCAGGCGAGCGCCTCGCGAGATCTGAGCAGAATCGTCTTCGCCGACAACTTCGGTCAAGGGCCGATCGAGAGCTACATGGTGGGCCTTCCGAGCTGGGCCGTCAGATGACGCATCCGGACGGCTGAGCCGGGCCCAGGCTTCGACCGCCGCTTGGGTGCCTGCCGCAGGGCAGAGCGCCCGTCGCAAGGGCCCCGCCGCTGCAGGGGAAGGAGCTCGCCGCCCCGCGCACCTTCCTGCGGCCTCACCCTTCGTGCCACTGCCAGTCCATGACCCGCCATGGGAGGTCGGCGAAGAAGGAATCGAGCCGCTCAATGTGAGGGTTGAGCACGGCGGCCACGATTTCCGGGTCCTTGTCGCGGTAGGCGCCGGGCAGGCCCAACGCCTCGTAGTCGACGTTCAGTTCACGCGTCGCCTCGCCGCCGATCGAAATCGCTATGCGGTTCGAGTCGGTTGCCGTGCATCGGAATTCCGTTCGGTCCCAGGGGATCTGCGTCGTCGTCGAAGTCGCGGCCTTCGTTTCGCGCGCGACTCGGTAGACGCACGACGACGTCATGAGGAAGCCCGCGGGTCCGGGGCAGTCCATCCAGGCGAAAGGCACGCCCTCGACTTCGTCCTTGAGTGCCTTGAAAGCCGGCCAAAACCGGTTCGAGTGCGCGGGTTCCGAGCCTTTCTTGCGAGACAGGTCGGGCAGATGGACGGCTGCGGCGTTGGCGGGGTCGAGAAGAATGAAGTCCACCCCGTGGCGGCGCGCCGTCTCAGCCCAGATGCCGTCGGCGGCTTCGCAGCAGCGCCTGTACTCGGCCTGGCTGGCCGAATTGTGGGCGAGGACCCGTCTTGCCTCCTCGAAGAGGATGCGGGACGCGAACCGTTGGGGGCCGAGAGCATGCGAGGCTTTCGGCGCAGGAGGCTTCACGGCATTGACGTGCGCCTTGTATTCGGCGAGCGTCTGCGCGGGCAACAGGGGCGCCAGGTTCTCGGCGAGCCAGCTCAGGTTAGGGCGAGGCCAAAACTCGGCGGCTTCGAACACGGGGGCGGGCGAGACCGCGAAGCCGTAGACGGCGCTCAACAGACTCCCGTCATTCGAGTCGCCGTTTGACGGTTCGCCGGCAAGGATGGCGCCCAAAGCGCACGAGGCAAGGAACTGCTCCCATCCCGTGTATAAAGCGGCGATTTTCCCTCCATAATGTTCGATCGCTTCCGCCGCGGCCTCGTCGTCGATGAGCCGCGAACTGTAGGCTGCAGACAGCAGAAAGACGACGAAGGCGTCGTTCAAGCCCAGGGGGCCGCGGTTGTCGGCGACTGCCATGAGCCACGCGGGAACCCTCCACTGCTTGGAGGAGGCCGCGCGGCTCGTCTGATCGATTGCGAGGTTCGCGGGCTGGAATGCGAGGCTCTCCTTCGCGGCCTCGTTCGCCTTCTTGACGCCGAGTTTTTCGAATGGGCCCAGGCGCGGCGCGAGGGCGCGGACCGAATCGAGAGTTTGCGTCGAATCCGGGGTCCGCGGCGCATCGGAGGCCTGTGCCGCGGACCCGACGGCGGCCTCACCGGCGCCGCCGTCGGACCCGGGAAGATACATCTCTTTCACGGCAAAGGAAAGATCGTTCGAAATGCGCGCCTCGTCGGGAAATCTTCCGTAGACGTCCGCGATGAGCCGCAGTGCGGACGCGCCGTCTTCCGTTCCGGCCCTCTCGTCTGCTGCGGCAAGCTTTCTCATTGCGCACTCGGTCAGGTCCTTCATCGCCGAATCGCGGCTTTCGGACGCGCGCTGAGGTATCGCGACCGACAGCAGGTCCTCGGCTACCACGCTCGGAGCGAGGGGCGTGAGATGATGCAATTCAAAGCGATACGGCGCGCTCAACAACATGTACTCGGACTTCAGTTCCATTTGCCTAGGCTCGCGCTTCTTTGTTGTCCATCCTTGTTCCAGGTCCCGTGCTTCCGGGCCCGGGAGCATTCGGCTCACTCGCGTGGAATTGCCCCGAGGGCCTCGCAATTGCCCCGAGGGCCTCGCCTTTCGGACGAAGTCGACGACCCTCTGGAGACGACGGGCTGACCTGCTTCATCGTACGTATGCTTTCGCCTCTGCGCAATGCCAGTCTGCATGAAAATAGGACACTCTGCTTGAAAAAGGCGGCAGTGGGGACGTACGGATCCTGGTACTCGACTAGCGCGAACATTGAACGTCGGCAAGGGCGGAGTTTGGGATGAGACAGGGGTGGACTTCGCCCCAGCCATTCGTTTTTTGGGCGGGGCGTCTCTAGATAGAATGCAAGAAGTCTTCACCCCATCCGTTTCGGATGCGCAAACAAAACTTGACGGCAAATGGGAAGGAATGAAAATGTACGAAAACAGCAGCTACGGCGGCGCCAGTCATCCTGGATATGATTGGAATCAGCAGCAGCCGGGCGATTTTTACACCGATGCCCAGGCGCCCCGTCCGGTCGGAGGAAGCGCGTGGGGCGGCAAAAAGCCTGCGAAGCGCTCGCGCGGGTCGCTGGGGGTGGCCGGATTCTGGGTGTCCGTCTCCGCTTTGATCGCGAACGTCGCAGCGGTGCTTCTCTTCAGGAAAGGCATCCATGATTTCTTTGAAGCGCCGCTCGCCGATCCCGGCGCGTTTCCCGACGACGGCGGGATGGCCAACTTCTTCCTCTTCGCCGTCCTGATGCTGTTTGCCGGGGTTTGGGCCGTTGCAGGATTGGCCCTGGGAATTGTCGGCCTGGTTTTCTCCTCGAAAGAGGGAAAGGCAAGAAACAAGGTTTACTCGATCCTGGCGATCGTTTTCAGCGTCTGCAACCCGATCGCAATATCGATTACGCTTAATTGGTCCGTTTTCTTGCCCGCGTGACCGCTTACAGGCTTCCTTGTGGTCTTCGATTTCTTTGACCGCTCCGAGCTGGCCATCGACGACCTCTCCGAGCCGGCCATCGACATTGCCCCGGCTCGGAGCGGGCTCATTCGTCGAATTCCGGGATGGCCACGGCTTTGCCGAAGGAATCTCGGGAGGCAAGGTATGCGTGGGCTTGCCGCATCTCACTCAGGCGGAACGTCCGCTCCGGCTTCACGTCGATCTGGCGGTCCTCGATCGTCGAGATGAGCGCTTGCAGTCTTTCGCCGTCGACGTCGCCTGAATAGAATCCAGTCAGGTATCCCCCGTTTGTGTCCACGATGGGGTCGAAGCCGTCAAGGGTCCACTGCCCGCCGAGCAACCCTGTGATGCACACGGTTCCGCCCGGCCTTGTAAACCACCACGGCTTTCATGTTGTTTCGCCCAGCCTTTCTTTCCGTGCCTTTGCTTTCCCTCGGTCGCGCCGCATGCCTGCGACGCAACCCTCTCTTTGTACTCTTCGCCCCAAGATTCGAGGGCGGCGAAGACGGGGGAGAGGCTCATGCCCAGCTCCGTGAGCGCGTATTCGACTCTAGGTGGGACCTCGGCGTAGGCGGTTCGCGTGACCAGCCCGCAATCGGCCATCGCGCGCAGATTGGATGTGAGCATCTTCTGCGAGATTCCGCGCACGGAACGCTGCAATTCGCTGAATCTGCATGTGCCCTTGAGCAGGTCCCGAATGATGAGGATGCGCCACCGGCTGGAGATGAAGCCGAGCGCGACTTCCACAGGGCAGTCCGGGAGACCGTCCGCGGCTTGATCCTCCCGAGGGGAGTGTGCCTGCCGAGGGGTGCGGGTCTCCTGAGGGTCGGGCCGGGAGTGCGCGTGCGCGGCATGGGCCGCCGTTTTCTGCGCGGGCTGCGAAGCCTGGGGCCGCGGGCGCGGCTCTTCTGACACGGCCTCCGACTCCCGCAGCTGGCGCCCTTGCGTATGCGATGCTTGATTTTCGTTCATATTCCGCATTGGTTTCCTGTAGGTTCCTACAGCACTTTAAAGTGCCTTCTTTCAAATTTACACCGAGAACCTTAGCCTGGTTCCGCAAGCCCATTCAAAAGAGCGCCATGAAAAGGAGCGTCATGAAAACAGCCGCAGCTGAAACGCCCGAAGCCGAAATGCCTTGCGGGCCGCTGAAGATCGGCGTCATCGGAGCGAACGGAAAATCCGGTTCTCTCATCGCACGCGAAGCGGCCGCCCGCGGGCACGACGTCACGGCAATCGTCCGCCGAGACGTCGAGACCCCCGCCGGGCGCGCCCTGGTGCGCGACGTCTTCGACCTGACGGCGGACGACCTAGCGGGTTTTGACGCCGTCGTCGACGCATTCGGAACGTCGAGGCCTGAGGACCTTCCGCTGCATAAGCGTCACCTCGAGCATCTTGCATCGATCCTCGCAGGGACCGCGACGCGGCTGGTCGTGGTCGGCAGCGCCGGAAGCCTGTACATCGATGGCGATCACACGACCCGGGTGCTGGAAAGCCCTCAGATGCCCGAGCGGTTCAAGCCTGTGGCCTCCGCGATGGCCGACGGGCTCGACTATCTGCGCACGCGCGGAGACGTTGCGTGGACCTACGTCAGCCCGCCCCTCGATTTCCGGGCCGACGGCGAGCGAACCGGATCCTACATTTTGGCGGGGGAGGAGTTCACGTTGAATTCGAACGGCGAGAGTGCCATGAGCTATGCGGACTACGCTATCGGCCTGATCGATGAGATAGAGGCCGGCAAGCACGTGCGCGAGCGCATCAGCCTCCTCTCGTAGGCCGTATGCGGCGGCTCGCCCGTGCGATCGGCGCAAGGCCCTGGCGGTCGGGTCTCGGTTCGCCGTAGGCGCATGGCGGCGTGCCCGAGGCGGCGGCGTCCGCTACGACGACGCGATGCGAAACGTCGCGCTACCTGAGCTTGACCGGCGCCGCCCCTTGGCCTTGCGCGTCGAGGATCGAGCCGAGGAGGCCGGGGAACCTTTCGTCTAGCTCCTCGCGCCGCAGATGGACGTAGCATCTGGTCCCTTCGGCCCGCGTGGCCGTGATCCCCGCGGTTCGCAGCACCTTCATGTGGTGGCTAAGCGTCGATTTGGAGACGGGCGCATCGAACTCGCCCCATTGCCTTTCGGACCCGTCTGCGAGCAGGCGAACCACGCCGAGCCTCAGCGGATCCGAAAGCGCCGCGAGCACCGCGGTCAGGGGCACGTCCGCGAGGTCGGGATGAACACTCCTTGCCATTCCTCTAGTATTGCATTACCGTTGTTCTATCTTCGTCGAACATCGAACAAAGGATGTGTTGAAAATGAGTCACACGGAGAACGAGGCGTGCAGCGGCAAAGAGACAGCGGAAGATCCGAAGGGCGCCGCAGATGTCTCCGAGGCCGAGATGGGGCGTGCCGGGCGCGGCGGAAAGCCTTCGGCCAACGAAGCTGGAAGTCCCGCGGGGAGAGGGCGTGCCGGGCGCGGCGGAAAGCCTTCGGCCAACGAAGCTGGAAGTCCCGCGGGGAAAAGAAACGGCTCGGGAACAGCGCGCCCGGCCGTGATTCTGGGCGGCGCCGTCGCCTTCCTCGTGGGCTGCGACTCCATGGTCGTAGCCCCGATCGCCCCCGAAATACTCGAAAGCTGGGGCGCTTCCGCCTCGCTCTCCGCCCTCCTCGTGGCCGCATACGCCCTGGCGTACGCAGCCACGAGTCCTTTCTTCGGGGCGCTGGCGGACTATCGGGGCCGCCGGCCGGTTGCCGTCGCGGGATTGGCCGTCTTCGGGGCGGGCACGGCTTTGACCTTCGCTGCGCCGAATCTCGCGATGGGCCTCGCCTGCCGCGCGCTCGCGGGGCTTGGCGCGGGGATGGTCATGCCGACGGTCTTCGGCGAGGTCGTCAGCCGTTCGACGCCGCAAACGCGCGGCGCGAATGTCGGAGTGGTCACAGGCATGCTGTTGTCGGCCACCGTCGTGGGAGTTCCGATCGGGTCGCTTCTGGCCTCCGCCGTCGGATGGCAGTGGACCTTCCTTCTCATTGCCATTCCCGGCTTTCTCGCAATGTTCCCGGCGGTCCGGGTTTTCTCCGGCGTCGGGCGGCAGACGGCCGACGTGCGCGCGGGCGACGGCGAATCCGCGACGGGCGACGGGCCGCGAGGCGGCGCGTCCGCTGCCGTCGCAGGAATGCTGAAGGCGGCGCTGACCCATCGCGGGCTTCTTTTCCTCCTTCTGAGCACCGGTTTGTGGCACGCGGGATTCGCCGTCGCGTACACGTCGATCGGGGCGTTCTACGAGGACCGCTACGGCTTCGGGGCGGCCGAAATGTCCTGGGTGACGCTCGCGGCGGGCGCGGCGGGAATCGTCGGCGCGGTCGTGGGCGGGCGTCTGCTCGCGCGATGGCACGCCGCCTCCTATACGGCGGTGGCGGGAGGCGCCGCCGCCCTTGGTGTGACGGCGGTCGTCTTCTCGCCGGGCCCCGTGGCCGTGACCGTACTCGGGCAGATGGTCTGGAGCGTCGGCGTCGTCGCTGCGCAGCCCGCATTCATGACTCTCGCCGCCACTCTCAACCCGCGATTGCAAGGGACCGCGTTGGCGCTCAACGGCGCCGCTCAGTATTTTGCGCAGTTCGTCGCTTCGTCGGCGGGGGCCGCGATCCTCACGGCGACGGGCAGCTTCGCGTGGCTTGGCGGGGCGTCCGCGGCACTGGCCGTGATATCCGCCATAGTCATTCGCGGCGTCCGCACTCGCTGAATCCGAGGGGAGCCTGTGGGCCGCACTCGGCTCGGGCCGGCAGGCCGTCAGCCTCGGTCGAGGGCGTCGAGGAGCTCGCGTTCCTCGGCGTCGGTCAGCCTCGAATGCCCCGCGCAATCGACGGAATTCTCCAGCGCCCAGGCGAGCAGGTCGGCGTAGGTTTCGCGCGCGGGCGCGGTCGGCGCAAAGGCGGCTCGGCTCTCTGAGGGCGAGTGTCGGTTTCGATCGGTTAGAAGGCGGAGCGCTTCGGAGTGCGAGCGCAGTCTGCAAAAGAGAGATTGGTCAGTGAAATGTTCGGTCAGCTCGTGGCGCGCCCGGCGGCCCACTCGGCCACGCGCCGAGCGCTCTCGCTTTCGGATATGTCTTCGACCCTGGACATGATCGACCATCGCACGCCGAACGGGTCGAGAATCGAAGCGTAGCGGTCGCCGGAGATGAAGGTGCTCGGCTCTTCGCGCAGGGTTGCGCCCGCGGCGAGGGCCCGCGACACGACGTCGTCGACGTTGGGACAGTACAGGCCCAAGGAATAGCAGGCGCCCTCCGAAGGCGGCGGGACCAGGCCGTACTCGGGATTGGGTTCACCCACCTGCAGCTTGCCGCTCCCGAAGTCGAGCTCGGCGTGGACCACCACGCCGTCGAATTCCGTGACATCGACTATCCGGGCGTCGAACACCGAGCGATAGAAGTCCAAGGCCTCTTCCGCGCCGATGATGGCGAGAAAAGGGGTGAGACTTGTTGAACCGTGCGGGATTCCGTCGGTTGTATGCTCTCCTGTGACTCCAAGTTCGGTCATGTTGCCAAGCATACAGGCTGCGTCGGTTTTGCACAGGAGGCGGATCGCCGTCGCCGTCTTGTCGTCTTGTCCCGGCAAGCCCGTCGCGCTTCTTCGTTTTGACCAGCCCGTCGATTCGTTTTGACCAGCCCGTCGATGGGCGCGGTCAGAGCACCCTGGTCGATGCGAGCCGAGCGGCGCTTAGACTCTGGCTGGATAATGGCGGCATGGGAAACAGAAGCGACAGCGCCAGGGACGGCGAAAGCTGCCGGGGCCGCGCGGGCAAGGGCGGGCACAGGAACGCCGATGGACTTGGAGGCGGCGAAAGCTGTCTGGATTCCGTGGGCGGAAACGTCGACGGCCAGAAAGACGGCATTCGGAACGACGGCGCTGGCGATGCTCGCAGGGGTGGCAGGGGTGCGTCCGAACGGCGAGGCGGTTGGCGGCGCGCGACGGCGAAGGCCAGACCCGGGTGGGCGGGCGGCGTGGAAGGTTGGACCGAAGATTGCCTCGTCGAAGTGTCGGTGAAAATCGTGCCGTCGGCGGGTGCCCGGGAGGCGGTCGCTCCACGCTCTCCAACGGAGGTTTGCGCCCCGGCGCCGTCGGCGAACGCCTGGAAGGCTGTGCGGGATGCGCTCGATGCGTGGATGCTCGGGCTCACCCCCGACCCGGAAGGCCGAGGGGCTCGCGAAGCCTTCGGACTGTGGGGAGGGGCGTCGGTCCGGCGCTGGGAGGACTCGGGATGCGTTCGCCTCTCGATCCTCTCGGGCGGACAGGATGGGCCGGACAGCGTCGAGTCCGTTTACGACGAGGCCGAGGAGGCCGTGCTCGCCGTCGACCCGAAGGCGAGCGTCCAGTGGATGCAGGACGTTTACTCAGGGGCGCCCTTCACGGGGCGCCCCTCGCATGCGCGCGCCGCACGGGTCTAGATCAGGACGCGCATCGATATCTCCGCCGTTCTGTCCTTGGGGAGCTTGTTCACCCACGAGGGGGAGGCCGAAACGCGGGAAAGGCCGATGAAGAGCTTCTTGCGCCATTTCCACATCGAGCGTTTGCTCCCTTCCATGATGTGGATGTGGGAGAGCATGAAGAAGACTTCGTCGTCGAGCCTCCAGGAAAGTTTGAGGGTCCGCTGGCCGTGGCGGATGGTCTCCGTCAGGTCGCGTTCGTCCATGAATCCGTAGCGGACGGTCATATGCGTGACGCCTCGCACCGGCGAGGCGATCTCGTCGAGAATCACCCGCTTAGAACGCGGAACGTGTGGTGTGGTAAGGGTCTTGATCGAGACGATGACGACGTTGTCGTGCAGCACTCGATTGATCTCCGTGTTCTTCCTCAATGCGAGGGGCGTGGTTGTGAGCATCGAATGGGGGTAGATGGCTGTTCCGGGGATTCGCCGAATGGCGGAGGCCGCCAAACCCTGGAGGTACTCGGAAAGGCTTCCTTCGCCGGCTCTGCGCGAATGCGTCACGAGTTCCTCGCCGCGCCTCCAGGTGGTCATGACAACGAGCATGAACGTCGCGATCGAGAGCGGAAGCCAGCCGCCCGTCGCGATCTTCGTGACGTTTGCCGCGAAAAGTGGAAGTTCCACGGCCAGGAGCACCGCGGCGGCCAAACCCGTCGCCCATCCTGGCCAGCGCCAGCCCGCCCGGGTGAGCAGCAACAGGAGCGACGTCGTCAGAAGGAAATCCGTGGTGACCGCCAGTCCGTAAGCTGCGGAGAGCCGCTCGGAGTCCTGGAAAATGAGGATGATCGATGCGACGGAGACGAAAAGCAGCAGATTGACGGCCGGAAGGTAGATCTGGCCTGACTCGGTGGCCGAGGTGTGCTTGACCTTCATGTGCGGGAGGTAGCCCAGGTGGGAAGCCTGCCGCGCGATCGAGTACGCGCCCGAGATCACCGCCTGCGAGGCGATGAGGGTAGCCAAGGTGGCCATGAAGACGAGGGGCACGGTCAGGCTGCTCGGAACGAGCATGAAGAAGGGATTGCTCAGCGCTTGCGGTCTGTCGATGAGGAGGGCGCCCTGGCCCAGATAGCACAGGGTCAGAGAGGGCAGGACGACGGCGAGCCACGTGCCCTGTATGGCCAGGCGCCCGAAATGGGCGATGTCTGCATAGAGGGCCTCCGCGCCTGTGACAGCCAAAACGATGGCGCCCAGGGCGACGAAGGTGGTTCCCGGGTGGCGCGAGATGAAGGAGACGGTCTCCACGGGGGACAGCGCCACGAGGATGCGCGGGTTGCCGACGATGTGGGGAATCCCCATGCACGCCAGAATTCCGAACCAGGCCAGCATGATCGGGCCGAAGACCCTTCCCATTTTCGACGTTCCCTTGCGCTGGGCCAAGAAAAGCGCGGAGAGGATCGCGAGCGCCGCTGGGACGACGTACTCGGTCATATCGGGAAATGTCACCTCGAGGCCTTCGACGGCGGAAAGGACGGATATCGCGGGGGTGATGACGGAATCGCCGAAAAACAGGGCTGCTCCGAAAACGCCGAGGAGGGCGACGGCGGAGGCGATCCGGCCGGGCCTCAGGCTGCGGCGGACTCTTGTGGCGAGGGCGAGAATCCCGCCCTCGCCCTCGTTGTCTGCGCGCAGAACAAAACACACGTACTTGATCGTGACGATGAGGACGAGAACCCAGATGATGCAGGAAATGACGCCGGTTATGTCGTCTTCGTCCAGATGCACGGCGCCGCCGTCGAGCGTGAAAACCGTGCGCAGAACGTATAGGGGACTGGTTCCGATGTCGCCAAAGACGACCCCCAGGGCAGCCAACCCGAGGCCCGCCGATCCGGCGTGCGCCGCGGCGCCGCCTTTCTTGCGCGAAGATGCGACTTTCATGCCGGCTATCCTACGCCCGGCACCTCGGGTGTGGCCCAATCGTGGGCGTCAGCCGCCCGCAGAGGGCGGGCGGAGTGCCAACCGGGCAGGCCCGGGGCGTGGGGAGAAGACCGGGCAAAAGCCGAGCCTCAGCGGCCTCACCGGGGCGGCTCACCGCCGCTCCCGGCCGGTGAGCCAATGGCGAAAGGGGATCACAGGCTTTCGCGTGTGATCTTCACGAGCCAGAACTCTGGTCCGTTGACGAGGACTTCGTAGGCGAAAGAGCCCGGGAGCTGCTCGACCTGGGCGAGAAGGGGAGCGGGCAGGTGCCCCGCCTTGATCGTCAGCGCGAATCCCGGGTTCAGCGAGGCCAGGGCGCCGAGAATCGCCGCGTGGCGGACGAAGTGCGGGATGGCGTGGACGTCGAGGACCTCGTCCTCGGAGGTGTCGAGGATCTTGTAGGCTGACGCCGACGTCGAAGCCTTCGCCTCTGTCTCCTCGGCTTTTTCGGTCTTCTCGCCGTGATCGTGACCGCATCCGCAGGTATGTTGGGACATGGAACTCCTCCTTTGTTGAAACAGCTGTTGAAACGGCGCAATGATTCTACGCGGCGAGGCGAAGAGCGGGCGCGGTGCGCTTCGTTTTCAAGCTCAGCGCGAAGCGTCGGGGCTGGCGGGGCCTCGCCCGAGGCATGCGACTTTTGCCGGCCTTGAGCCTGTTTTCAAAGCCATCGCCTTCCATTAGGATGAAAACAAGTGTTCTGCGCATGGAGGATGAGGAATCGTGAACGCTCAGATTTTCCCGCGCGGCGATCGGCTTCCCGAGGGGACGTTCACCGGCGCCGCCTACTTGTATCCGCTTGAAGACAACGATCTGCTCAATGCGGGCGCGGTCACGTTCGAGCCGGGGGCTCGGAACAACTGGCACGCCCATCCCGTGGCCCAGCTGCTCGTCGTGACCGCGGGAGAGGCCCTTTACAAGGAGGAGGGCAAGCCGGCCGTGCGCGTCCGCACCGGCGAGAGCGCATACACTCCGGCGGGAGTGCGCCACTGGCACGGGGCTGTCCCCGACGCCGAAATGACGCATGTCGCCGTGACGCTCAAAGGCCGCGACGGGCCCGTGGAATGGGGCAGGCCGGTGACCGACGAGGAGTACGCGCAAGCGGCGGCCGAAGCAGTTTGACGGGAGAGGCGGCTGCGAGACTGTGACCGGCGCAATGGAGATCGGCGGGAAGGCGACTGGTGGGAAGGCGATGCGCAAGCTCGCCGAGTCCGGTTGGGTTGCCGCGCCGTCGGCAGCGGCGGCCTTGTCGGAGGCCGGCCTCCCGCTGCCCGACGTCGGATACCTGGCTGAGGCGTTCGACAAAACGGTCTGGAAGGCCGCCGAGGACGCGGCCCGCGGCCTCGCCGAGCGTTTTCGGACGGCTCGGTTCTTCGATGCGACGGAGTTCGAGCCGCTTCTCGTGCCCGATCCGTCGAGATTCGACGTGCGCGTCCCGGCGCCGGAGGGAGTCCGAGCAGATCAGCCCGAGGTGCTCAAGCCCGATTTTCTAGACGAGAGAATCGGCGAGGGCGTCAATGCCTGCGACGAGGCAGACGCGTGGACCCTGTTCGTCGCGGCGACGTCGCCGGCGGGTTTGGCGATGGGCAGCTATGACGACGTCGCGGGCGCCCCGTCCGAGGTCTTCACCGTGGAGGGCTTTGACACCCGTTCCCTCATGATCCGCCAGCTGTGGGGCGCCCTGACCTTCCAATGCGGCCGCGAGATGCCCGACTCGGAGCGGCGCGAGGCGTGGACGTTCACCGTGTTCGCGGGGGAGGCGCCGGTTTCGGGCTCCGTCGTCTCGGGCACCGTGCTGCACGGCCAGGTTCGCCAACGCCTTGGAAAACCGACTCGCGGCATTTCGTCTGCGAGGGTGCGTCCCGCTCTGAGGATCGCCGGCGCCAGCGGGTGAGGACAGACGGGCCGGGCCCATCCGGTCCCGCGGTCGGAAAGGCCGAAGGGACGCCCCGTGGCGACGCATGTGCGCTTGCAGGCGCCCGCGGGTGAAAGACGTTCGCGGCCGAAGGGGCGCCCGCGTCCGCGGTTTCGCTTCTCCCGCTCCGAGGCCAAACGACGTAGACTGTTAGCTTCAGTCCGTATGAAGTCACGCAAAGGGGCGCCCATGGGCAACTTCGACCTTCACAACCTCCCGGATCAAATCGTCGCCGTCGTCGCGACCTTTGTTCTGTGCCTGCTTCTCGGGGTCGAACGCCAATTCCACCAGAAGAACGCCGGCGTTAAGACGCATGTGCTCGTCGGCCTCGGCTCGTGCCTGTTCACGCTGGTCTCGGCCTACGGGTTTACGCCCCCGGATGCGGCGGGCCTGGACCGTTCCCGAATCGCCGCGCAGATCGTCTCGGGCATCGGCTTCCTCGGAGCGGGCGTCATTTTCGTCAACAACGACACCGTCAAGGGCCTGACGACGGCGGCCACGGTGTGGGTGTCCGCCGCGATGGGGATGGCGTGCGGCGCCCACATGATCCCGGTTGCAATCGTCGTTCTTCTGCTGCATTATGCCCTCATTTTCTTGCTCGGGCCGCTGTCGAACAGGCTTCCCTCGAGTCACCACAACAACCGGACGGTCATCGAATACGAGTCCGGGCACGGCGTCATGCGTCGAATCCTCCTGACCGCAACCCGCCACGGGTACCGGGCCACGGTGAATTCGACGTCGTCGATCACGACGGAGGAAGGACCGGGAATGCGCGTGGTCATGCGTTTCGAAGGCCCCTATCCGCAGGACGCCCTCATTCGCGCCCTGTCGGAGGTAGAAGGCGTGCAGGCCGTCGACGTCGTCGAACCGGGCGACCTCGACTGAGGCCCGCCAACTCGACTGAGGCGGCCAATCCGTCCCTTCGGCATTCGGCCGCTCTCCGGGTTCGCGCGCGTCCGCATGCCGCTTGAATTATTCAGGCGAGCGGGGCCGACGTCGGCGAGTTCTGGCCTTCGACGGGGCACGCGACCTGCGTCGGCCCGGTGTCAGCCCAGCAGGTCGCTGACGACGTCGAGGTATGGGTACTGCGACCAGGCGGAGCGGTCGCCGATGACGTAAAGGCGGTCCTTCGCCCGGCCAACCGCCGCGGTGATGAGATTCGGGTTCTTCGTGACTCTTACCTTCGCCGCGGCCCGGTCGGGGTCGCCGCCCAAGACGAGGATGACCACCTCGGAGCGGCCGCGCGGCATGCGCTGGATCGTTCCAGTCCTCAAGCCCGGCCAGTGGATCGAGGAAAGCATTTCCAGTTCGCGCGCCACCTGGGCGAACGGAGTGACGATGAAGATGCGGTCGGCGGAAACCCCCTCGGGTCTGAGCTTGTCGAGGATCTTCCTGACGGCGTCGATCTCGAGGGGCTGCACGTGGCTTCCGGGATTGTCTGCGGGTATGTCGATCCATGCGCTTTGCGGAATCGACGTAGACGAGCCGCCCGCGCCGGCGAAAAGCGATCCGTCGTAGGCGATTGCATTGAGGATTGAGTGCATCGGCTCAGAGCAGTGGCTTTGAACGCGCAGCGGGATGCCGACCCACAGGCCCGCGGAGGGCTCTCCGTCGGCCCGCTCGCCGGTGCGCAGGGTCGTGCCGTAGCTGCTGACGCGGTCGGCAAGCGTTTGCACGGAAGCCCCCGGGGCGAGCCATTGGGCCGTCCCGTACATCGAGGCGATCGACATGCTCGTTTTCATCGGCACGGCGACGGTGGGCTCCAGACGCAGAGGGTCGCCGATCGCGATGGTTCGTCGAGCCCGGGCGAGCGTTCCCACGGCCATCTGGGGCCGGACCTCGGCCGCTTCGTCCACCGCGAGCCATCCGAAGGCCTCGCGCCCGATCGAATGGAACATGCGCGCCGCGGCGGTGAAGGTCGTGCAGACCAGGGGAACGGCGAGGAATAGAAGCTGCCATGCGGCGGTCAGTTTCTCCGGCTCGAGGTTGTGCGGGCAGTTCCCGGCGACGACGTCGGTGGCCGCATCGAGCCCGGGGTGGGTGAACTCTGCTGCCGCGCGCAGGAAGGCGGCGTGCAGCTTCAGGGCGGCCAAGAAAAGCTCCGAGCGGGCCTCATCGAGTTCGACGTCGAGCCAGGGGGTGTTCTGCTCCCGCTCGGCCTCGCTCTGCGGGGCGCCAGGATAGGACTTTCCCCACAGCCGTCGATCCTCTTCGCATTGGCGGGTGAGCCTTGGGATGTCGGCGCGGATCTGGATCAGTTCCTGTTGAATCGCGCTGACGCGGTGGGCGCGTGCGCGCACGAGCTCTTCGGCTTGAGCCAGAGCCGCACGGGCAAGGCCGTCTGCCTCTGCGGCGGCGGCCTCCCTTGCGCTGAGCTCGTCGTAACGGGCCTGCCAGTCGCGCTTGGCGCCCCCTCCGGATCCGATCCTGCGGAACAGCCCGGGCTCCTCCCGGCGTTGGCTTTGGACGAGCGCGCTCGCTGCGCGAAGCTCGCGTTCGGAGGACGCCGCCGCGTCGATGAGCTCGGGAACCGAGGCCTCCGCCTCCCGCAGCTCGGCCACGGCAACGTAGACCGCGTCTTCGGCGCGGGCGAGGCGAGTGGGGAGCTGGGCGAGTGTGTCGCGCCGCCTTTCGGCGTCGACCCGCTGCTGGAGAAGGGCTTCGACCTTCTTCTCCACCTCTGCGTAGGCTGCGCATGCGTTCGCCCAGTCGGCGAGCCTGAGGTTGTCGCGCCGGATCGTCTGTTCTTCGAGGATCGCGTTCATCCCTGCGACGCCGGCCGTTCCGTCCGCGAACCAGTAGTCGCGACGGAAGGCGGCCTGCTGCGCTTTGGTGTCGAGCTGGGCAGCGACCATCGCCCAAGCCCCCGGGGCGGAGGCTTCGCGATCCGAAGGCCGGTCCGCGGAGGGGAAGGCTGCTGCGCTCTCGCGATCGCCCGCGGCAGGGGCACCCGATTCTTCTCCGAGGCCGAGCACGGCGGGAGAATCGGGCGAAGACGCCGAGGGTGCGGACAAGGCCGATGCGGCAGACTGCGCCGAGGCTGCGGACAAAGGCGACGCAGCGGACAAGGCCGAGGGTGCGGACAAGGCCGATGCGGCAGACTGCGCCGATGCAGCGGGCGAGGGCGAGGCTGCGGACTGCGCCGAGGCCACACCGGGGAGCGATCCCTGATTCGGCGAATCGGAGGACGGGGCTGGCGCAGCCGAGGCGGCCGAGAGAGCGGAATCCGCCGGGGGCGCCGAGGCAGCGGGAACGTCCAAGCCCGCGGCCGCCGGATTGCCTGCCGGATCGGCCTCGGCCGAAGCGGGTTCCTGCGTCGGCGAATAGGGGGCGTTCGAGCCCGGCGCCGTCGAAGTTGCGGAGTCAGCGGACGGCGCGGACTCGACCTCCGTCGCATCGACCGTCGCGCCGATCTGTGCCGCGTCGGCGGTGGCATTTTCGTTCGTAGGCGTATCGCTCGTAGGCGTATCGGTTTCGGCCGGCCCATCGGTTTCTGTCGGCAAGGCAGAATCCTCCGGAGCCGCAGCGTCTGTCGACGCGCCCGCCGCAGCGGGAAAACCGAACCCCGCCGGGCTCGCCGACGCCGCGATAGCCGATGCCCCGGAAAGCCGAGAACCTGCCGAGGAAGCGGCAGCCGAGGCGAAGGAGAACGCCGGATCTGAAGACGCCTCCGCCGAGGAGGAATCCGTCTTTCCCATGTGGAAAGCGGATTGCTTGACGGCAAGCTTCGCGTTGCTCAGCAGCGAAGCGCCGCCGGGGGCCTGCTTGGGAGCGAAGGAGGCGATGTCAATCGGCGGGAGGGATCCGCCGGCGTCCTCCGAAGAGACTGAAGGCAACGGGAACCCTGCATTCGACAGGGCCGTTGAATCTATGAGCAGAGAGTCGTTCATCGGCAGGCCGGCGAACAGCGAGTTCCGGGACTGAGCCGAAGCGGGCGCGTCCGCGGAGGCCTTCCGGCCGGAGCCCGCCGTCACGGGGCGGTCCTCGGGACGGGAGGCCGCAGCAACGCGGCCTCGGTTGACGTAGGCGGCGAGGCCCTTGAAGAACGCGTCGCCCGAACGCCATTTCTTCGCCACGAAGGAGGGCGAGAGGAACTCTTCGGCGAGGGTGTCGGTCGGCCCGGCTGACACAACGACGGTCTCGAAACCTGTGAGCTCGGGCTTGAGCTGCGGGACTTCGCGGCGGGAGGCGCCGTCCTCCCACGTGTGGATCGCGCCGGTGAATGCGTCTCTCGGATCGCGCAGACGCGAAAGCCTGCGCGCGCGTTCGACGACGTTTCCGGCCAGAATCTCGCGGACGACGGCGGCCTTGCCCGTGCCCGGCGCGCCGTTGATCGCGAGGATCCCGCCCCTGTCGGAGAGCTCGTGCATGGCGCGATTGACTGCGAACTGCTGGTTGCGCGAGAGGTGCAGGGCAGGGTCGGCGGGCCATCTGCCGGCTGGAATGCGGCTGGCGCTAAGCCGGGCGTCAATGGCCGCGCTGCGCTTGCGCATGTCGTGCCGGCGGGCGGTGTTGACCGCCCTGTCGGGCGAAAGGAAGCGCGAAAGCGCCATGCCGGCGTCGTCTCGGCGAATGAGGTCGCTGGCGAGGGCGATCTCGTCGAGGAAAGGGCTGTTGAGGCTGTCTTCCTCTCCCACGTCGGGTGGAAGGCCGTGCGCTCCGGGCGTGCCGGGCTCGCGGACCCTGACGCTCTTGATCCGCACGGCGGGCCTTGCCAGCGAAGGAATCCGCGTCACGCCGGCGGCCGATTGGGCGATTGCGACCAGCTCGGCGAGCGAATCTGACGTTTGCGGGGACGGGTGGCCGTCCGACGAACGCCGAGCTTCGAACGTTCGAATCGAGTTGACAAGCTCCTTCGAGCCGGCGTCGAAACCGAGGAACCACCAGGGAACGATCGGACCGGGGTCGCGGGCCCGCCCCACTCCCCACGCGGCAGAGGACAGCACGGCCGTTTCCGGCAGGACGCGGCCGAGGGAATCGAGCTGAACCGTGGCGCACGCGCTCATTCCGCGGGCGACGGCCAAGTTGTCGGTCGAATCGACGAAGATCGATTCGAGCTCGCGAGCGATGTTCTCAGCGGTGAAACAACCTAGATAGACGGTGTGACGCCATTGCCCTTCGAATGCGTCGGCGTCGGCGATCTCCTGCCATGGAAGCATCATTCCCGGGCGGAGATCCAGAACCTGATAGTCGGGGAGGGGCGCCTGGCCGCCGTTGCGGCCCTTGCCGCGGCGTGCCTCCGTCCCCTGGTAGCGGTGGAAGCGAACGGGCAGATCGGCGTCTTCCGCTGCGTCGTCTGGCGTCTCGCCCAGTGCGGAGGAGGGCAGCTCGAGCTGGGCGCGCCAATCCTCGCCCTGACGCCGCCGGCCATTGCGCCGCGACCTCCGTTTGCGTCCGGTGGGCTCGGGAATGGGCTCGGGGCTGAACTGCTCGATCAGGTTCCACGTAGCGAGGACGCTCAGCTGCTCGTCCTTGAATCCGTGCATCCCTTCTGACATACCTCAGCCTATCTTCCGCCGCGCGAGAATCCGCGCAGCCCTAGGGGAAATCTTGCTTTGCGTCACGCCAAGAGCGCGGGCTGAGGCTTTCTAGGCCGGTATGGGTTGCAGCAACCCTTTTCGACTGGGGTAAACACGATCGTGTCCTTCCAATTTTGCGTGATGTGACGGTAATGCCGCCTCCTGATACACCATGATAATAAACGCTTGCGGCAAGCGCATGAAGCGACCCGCTAGTCTACTGGGACGGCTGTCGTTTTGGTGCCGCAGGTGGCGATGGTGTTATCAGTGTCTTTTACCTCAGCGTACCAGCTAAATGGCCGAGTGATTCCCGGAATCCGGGTGTATGCCTCCACAATCGTCAAATATCCGTGCTCGATGACCACGAAATTGTCGTCCTCGACGGGAAAGACCTTCTTGCCGTTGAGGTGCCCGGCTGAAAGGACTCCGTTCGCCCCGTCCTCGCCGAAAAGCGTGACGACGTAGCCGAGGGTGTCCGGCGGCGTGCCGACGCCGTCCTCGTACACGAAACGCGCCGAGTACTTTGTGCCGTTGCCTCGAAAAACGACCTTGGAGACAGGGGACTCGGCGCCCGAGACGGGCGTGCACTCGACCGACGTCGTGAATGCCCCTGTTGATTGGGGCGACGACGGCGGTTCGCTCGGGCTCTGATGGGCGCGCGGGGACGGCGGCGCCTGGGCCGACGTCGGAGCTTCGCTCGCCTCGGTTGAGGTGGGAGTGGGCGTCGCAGCCTTGGACTCGCCCGATGTGGGCGCCGTCGACGGCGCCGATGACGTCGACGGCGACGTCATTCCGCTGGCTTGGGACGAGACTGCGGTCGAAGCGGTCTGCGTCGGCGTATGTGAGTGACTTTTCTTGCCGTTGGACGATCCTGACGATTCGCATGCGGTGAGCGCCACTAACAAGGCCATCACGGTGGCCGCTCTTACCAGTCTCTTCGGCATGTTCCCTCCTTCGTGGCGTTGCTTTTTGCCTCCGCGTGTTCAAGCGCCACTCTCCAATATTGTTACCGCCAAGGAGACATTGTGTCATGGGTACTATTGCCCAGGCCGGAGGTGTGTGATGATTGTTCCGCGCAACGGCGCGGAAAAAAGAAGGAGTGTTAGCTCCGCCAAATCGAGGGTGAATTGCAGGCGTTCACTTTCGCATGATAATATAGACAGGCTGTGGAGTCCCTGAAGGGAATCAGCAGTCCCGGCGTCGGCCGCTCAACCAGCTGGTGAGTTTCGATCCCGCCCCTTTTGCGAGGCTTTTCGCCCCTTTTTTGAAGTGCCCCTGGGTTTCCTCTCGGTGCGCGGCCAGCAGCTCGGCGATCCTCGCCCACGGGATGGCCCTGCGAATGGCAGAGCACTGGCTGGTCAGTCGTTTGCGGCGGTTCGCCTCCTCGACGGCCTCGTTGAGGGTGGCGGTGTCTTCGCCCAAGGCTTCGGCGATCCACAGCATTCCCTGCGGCGACGTCGAACGATTCCATCCAACCCGGGCTTCTAGCGAGCGCCTTTTGCGGGCGGAACCGTCGGGGGACTCCAGGTCCTCGTACCAGCTGACCATCGACTGTTTGGGGCTGGAGTACCAGTTCTCTTCCGCAAGCAGACGGTCAGAGCCGGATCTGCGCGCGTCATATCCGTCCGATATGGGCAGCCCCTCCGGCAGCTTGGACAGTACGCGTGAAAAATCCGCAGCGCTGAGGTCCTCATCGCTCATTATTTTCACCCTAACGGAAGCTTGTCGTCCGATTGGACTTTTGTGTGCGTGATAGTTTTGTCTTCATTGGTCTTTGCATTTTACGTCATTTGGCATCGATCAGTCCACAATTTTCACGTCTGTCCGCATGGGCATCGTTGTCCGGCGCCTCGGGAAAGGAAATTGTCCGAGTTGTCGGAGGAGAAAATCGCACGACGGCGGCTCCTGCCCGCTGCTGGCCGCGTGCCGTTTGCGGAGGGGCTTTGAACGGTCCGAGGAGATTCGCGACCTGAAGGAGGCCTGAGCCGCCCGAGGGAAAGCGGGAAGCCGGGCGATTCCAGCGCTGCGCGCCTCAGCCGTCTCCGATTCGTCTGCAGCGGTCGCGTTCTGCTGCTGGTAGGCTGACGTGAAATCTCACGGTGCAGGGGACTTCCCCCACAAGGGGCGGTAAGCGGCTTGCACGGTGAGAATGCAAACGCCGGAGCGGTGACGCTCAGGAAAACTCGGGCGAGGCAACGCCCGGAAGGCCCGGGCGGCGACGCCCAGAAAGACTGGAGGGAAAATGACTCCTTGGCGGTGGACGGCATACTGCCTTTTCACTTTTGCCCTTGCCGTATTGGCGTTCAGGTTCGCCGTCGACCCACCGCACGTGCTGGCCGTGGGAGTCGCCGTCGTCGTCCTCGGTGTTTTGGCCCTGGTCTTTGCCCTGAACTCCGAGAACAACGGCGGACCGCTCTCGTCGCGGGGCAACGACGTTCTGGCCGCGCTTGGCTGGGCGGGCGGAGTCATCGGCCTGGCGTTCTTTCCGCCGCAGCCGTCGTGGGCGTGGGTTGTGGCAACGATCGGCCTGTTGACCGCCATGCAGAGATACGCGGGAAGGCAGTGGTACGGCTAATCCGCCACGACGACGTCGGGCGCTCCGCTTCGTGGCAGCAGGTCCTCCTGTTCGGCCCACATCAGCCACCATCGTCCGGGGTCGCCCTCCCTTCGGGCCACGCGTTCGCGGCGGCGTTCCTCGTCCAGCTCGACCCAAACGGCGACGTCGACGAAGGGCCGACACGGAGCGCTCGCCGCCCCGCACCCTGTGAGGATGAGAACGTCAACGGGGCCCGACTGCGGAATACGGATCTCGTCCGCCCACGCGCCGCGGTTCCAATCCCACGTGCGCGCCGTCGCGCTCCCTCGCGACCGGACGGGCTCGAGAATTCGGGAGGCCACGGCCTCGACGCCGTCGATCAGACCGTTCCAACCGCCGATGAACGACTCGACTTCTATCGCGGCGGCGGCAATGCCCTCCTCGCAGAGCTCCTTCTCCAGTTTGCCCGCCAAAGTGGTCTTTCCTGCGCCCGACTTCCCGTCGATCGCAACTACGAAGGTTGGCCGCGACGCTGTCGAATCCGTCGGCGTCCCCGAGGCGGTTGGCGTCCCCGAGGCGGTTGGCGTCCCCGAGGCGGTCGGCATTCCAGAATCGATCGGCGTCCCCGAAGCAGGCTCTGCTATCCGTCTGTGTTCGCCTGCCCGCCTGTGTTTGTCTGTCAGCGTGCGAATGAAGCGAGGAGCCTCCGCCGACGAGACTCGGATGGGATCGCTCTCGGGCATATCGAAGTTCCTTCCTTCAGGCGCGACATTTTGACGTTTTACGCGAATGGGCGAGCGCTGACTTGCTTGAAGACGTCCCTGTGCATATGTCGCAGCGCACGTACATATGTCGCGGCACAAGGAAAGTCATTTTCTGTCGGTCGGTCTCTATGTCAGAAGGCCTTCCCTCTCCGCATCGGGGCGCTCCCGCCCGGATTCGCGAGGGGCGCCGGGTCGGTTGCGTCCTGCTGGACGCCCTCGCGCAATCGTCATTCGTGAGAGGCCTCGGCCTCTTGGGAGTCGATCGCCTCCCGGAGCTCGGCCAGTTCGACCATGTCAGAGGCAGCCCCCAAGAAGCGCGCCCCCCTCGGTTCGACGGCGTTGCGAACCGAGGCCGTCGTCGATTCGACTGCCAGCCTGGTCGGCCCGTATCCCTGGATGAAGTAGGCGAATTCCCGTCCCGAAAGCTCTTCCGCCCTGGGGTGGGTTTCCAGCCTCTCCAGCAGGGTTCTGGCAGCCGCGCTCATTGTTTCCGTATAGACGGGGGAGCCGAGGACTATGACGTCGGCAGCGAGCATCTTCTCCAGCACGGCGTCGAACTCGTCGTCGTCGAAGCTCTGGCCGAAAAAGCCTATGCGGTAATCGACGAGGTGGATCTGTTCGCTTTCGAGGCCCTCGAGCAGGGCCGTTCCGCATTCGACAGTCGATCCGTCCTTTTTGGCGCTGGCGTTGATGAAAAGATACTTTCTTGGCATTCGTCCTCCTTCGACTCGTTGCAAGTCTTTGCCCACCGCGGGTCTTTCTGCCGCCTGCAAGTCTAACGGCTGGCCTGCGGATGCGGCCCTCATTTTTCGCGCAACATCGCATTCCTCTCAATCTCAAGTGGGTGCGGCCCTCGAGCCGACTGGCCTCCTTCGGTGCGGGTGGTCGCCTTCGCATACTGCGCTGGACGTCTGTTTGTGAGGCGGAAGCGTCTGCCGCGCCTGGGCCCGAGCAATCTATAATCCGTATCGGATCCAGAGGAAGCTGAGAATCCACTCTGGATCTAGGACGGACGGCAGGCTGAGGGCCCACGCCAGGTCTGAGGCCTCGAATGGCCGCCCCAGGCCTAGGGCGGCCGAAGTCCGCGCCTGTTTCAAAGCGATCGAGCTTTTAGGAGGGGTCATGGCAAGGTTGGCGACGTATATTTCGGGCTGTGGGGGATTGACGGCGATCGTGGCCCTCCACGGCGTGACCGACAACGGGCCGTCTTTGGCGGGAATCGCCCAGAGGTGGAACGGCGAGCGCCGAGTGGTCCTCGTCGACTCGCTCGGCCACGGGCTCTCTCCCCGGCTGACGGACGCCGAGCTGGCCGACCCCCTCGGCGCGAGCGTCGAGGCCGCCATCGACGTCGTCGAAGAACAGGCAGGGTACGCTGCGTCGGGGAAGGTCGCGCTCCTCGGGCACTCGATGGGAGGTGCCATTGCGACTGCGGCGGCTGCTGTGCGCCCCGACCTCGTTGAGGCCCTCGTGCTCGAGGATCCGGCGTGGCTCACCGAGGAGCAGGCTGCCGCATACAAGGCGGGAGCACAGGCCGAAATCGCTCGTCTGGACCGAATTGCGGCCAATCCCGCCGACGCCGTCAGGCAAGCCGTCAACGACCATCCGAGTCGCGCCGTCGGCGAGCTGGGGGCGTGGGCCACGGCCAAAGGGCAGGTTGACCGCGCACTCGTCGCAGTGGGCGTCGTGGGACTGACGGCTCCGCGCACGCAGCTGGCCGCGGGGATCGCCGTTCCCTGTCTTTTGATGACGGGGGATCAGCCAGGTGCGCTCTTCACCGAAGAAGAAATCGCTTCGATTCTGGCCGTCGGCAATCCCCTTCTCAGGGCGACGACGATCACAGGCGCGGGCCACTGCATCCGCCGCGACCAACCGGAGGCGTTCTATCGGGCTGTCGAGGCCTTCCTGGGCAGCCTGCCGAGTTCGGGGGCGTAAACCGCCCTGGGCAGCCTGCCAAGTTCGGAGGCGTAAACCGCGAATCTAGGGAGAACAAGCTCGCCTGCCGCGAGAACGAGTGGTCCTGTAGAGGCGAAGGAGGCGGGGACATCGTCGCCCCCGCCCCGCTTCTGTCCTTCCTTCGGATCGCCGCCTGTGAGTCGGCTAGTTGACGCTCGCCTTTCCGAGTGTCACCTCGACCTCCCGCTGGGCTCCGTCCGCGCCTGTCACGCTGAGCTTGACCTTGTCGCCGACCTTCTTCTTCTGAACGGTCTTGGCGAGCTCGGACGAATTCTCGACGGCCTTGCCCTCGATCGCCGTGATGACGTCGCCCTTCACGATCCCGGCTTTCTCGGCGCCCGACCCCTTGACGAGGCCGGTGACCTGCGCTCCCGACACCCCAGCGGGCGCCTCGGGAATGTCGGGATCCTGCTGAGGAGCCTGGCCGTCCTGATTCGCCCCGCCGACTGACCTTACCGACACGCCGAGGGCCGCGTTGCGGCCGATGATGTTTCCATCGTCGGTCTCTCCGTTGCGGATCTCCTTCACGGTCTCCATGACCTTCGAGATGGGAATGGCGTAGCCGTTGATTTCCTCGGACGTCTTACCCGTCGAAGCGGCGGTGTTGATTCCCACCACCTGGTTGTCGGCGTTCATAAGCGGCCCCCCGGAGTATCCCGAAACCACATCGGCATCGGTCTGGATCAGCCCGGTCAGCTTGTTCTTGCTCTCGTTGTTCGAAGCGCTTTGAGCCGTGATCGAGCGATTGAGCGCCGTGACTGTGCCTTGAAGCTTGGTCAGGTACCCCTGGCCGTGTCCGTTGCCGACGGCGTATACCGTGTCGCCCGAGTTCGCTGCCTTCTTCGCGATCGAAGCGGCCTTCAGCTTCTTCGACGGATTCTTGATCTTCAGCACGGCCACATCCTGCGCCGCGTTGTGTCCCACAACCTCGGCCTCATACTGGTCGTTCGTGTTCGGGTCGGTGACCGTGACCGTCGTAGAGGCTTGAACCACGTGATAGTTCGTCACGACGACGCCCGACTTGTCGACGACGACTCCCGTTCCTGCGCCTTCGCCGCCGTTGAGCGCGGAGTTGACGAGAACGACGCCGGGGGCGGAGTTTACGCGCTTTCCTTTGGCTGCGCCGCTGGCGCCCTCTCCTGCGTCGTCTACCGGGGCCTGATCGGGGACCTGACCCTGTGGGGGCTGCTTAGTCTGCGGAGAGTTCGGCTGGACGGACTGGGCGCTCGACTGGTTCTCGCGTTCCTCGATCGCCATTCCCGCGAGGCCTCCCAGGACCCCGCCCAGAACCATTCCGGACAGCATGGAGGCCACGAGCGCCGCGGTGGACCACTTATGGCGTTTGCGCTTCGGCGACGCCGGAGCGGCGGCTGCCCCGCTCGGGTATCCGCTCATTGACTGGTGGGTGGAAAAGTCTTCCCCGAACTGCTGGCCGAACGCGTTGCCGTCGGCGCTTTGCCCGGAAAAGCCGGCCCGGGCATGAGCGGGCAGGCCTTCCGTTGCCGGCAGACCCCCCGTGGCCTGGCCCGAGAAAGTCGGCTCACCGAGCCGGGCCCGAGGGTCCAGGTAGCCGGCGCCTTGGCGTTCCTGACAATCCTGCGGGCGCGGGAATGCAGGCTCAGCCGATCCCGATGCCGACGGATCCTCAGCCTGGTACGCCGACCTTTGGTACGCCGCACCGAAGCCTTCCGCCGCATAGCGCGGCAGGGATTGCGTCGGTTCGACATTCTGTGGGCGGAACTGTCCCTCGGCGTCCTTCTCGCTCAATGTCCCCTCCTAGAGGATGCGTTCTCTGTATGTCATGAATAAGTTAACTGCCGGCAACATGGGGCTGCCGGGACGTTTCCTGGGAAAATCCAGAGACTGATCCTGTGAGCTTCGTCTTTCGACGGCCTTGTGCGGTTCCGTCTCGCGATTTTCTCCGCGGTCACTTGACGACGGTGTCCTTGGTCGGCTTGCCGCCGAGGACTTCGGTTTTCACCCGCATGACGTCGGATATCGCGATCGACTCGGCCTGCACCTTGGAATCGATGTAGTACCGCGCATTCATGCCCAGGGTTTGGCCCGTCTTGGGATTGACGGTAGGTCCGCCGGAGTATCCGGGAACCATGTGGCAGCTCACGAGGAAGGACATGCCGTCGTACGTGAAGTTGTCGATCGTCGTCGTCCCGCGGTTGCGGGCGACTCCCGTTTGCACATGGCCCGAGGCGGCCGTGGCCCGGCTTTCCGAATCGGGAAAGCCGAACATGACGGCCGGATCGCCGGGTGCGGGAGGCTTGGCCGCCGGTGTAATCGGCGTGAGCGGGGGAAGGCCGTCGACTTTGAGGATGGCGACGTCGGTCAGCGGGCTGTAGCCGATCAGGCGGGCGGAATGGGTGCTCCCCTTCTCGGGAATGTAGACCGAAAAAGTGGGCGAAGGATGATTGACGATGTGGTAGTTCGTTGCAATAATCCCTGACGAATCCAGAATCATCGCGGCTCCGCGCATTGTTTCGCGTCCGTAGGTCGTTGTTATTCGAGCCAAACCTGTAACGCCGTTGGTTGGCGTGGGAGTCGGTTCGGGAGACGCCGGCTGGTAGAAGTTGGGCGTCTTGCGGGCTGTGGGGGAGGGCGGGGCGGACGCCTTCGGAGTCGAAGGAGTGGCTGCGAAACTGGTGGACCGATTGACGACCGACTCGACCTTCGGACTTGCCGACGACTGGGAGAACGCTGTGGTAAGCCCCACAAGTCCGATGGCGATGAGTGCAAAGACGCAGAATATCGCCGCGGCTATCGACGAGCGAGGAGACTGAACGTCCTCTTCCGGCCGGAGGCTGGCATTTGTCAGCCACGATGGCGCTGCCGCCCCCTCCTGCGCCTCCTGCGGCTCAGCGCGTGGCGCGTCGTTCGCTCTCATCTAGTGTTCTGTCCTTTGTCCGTTACATGTCCTCTCAACACTATAGCCTCCAAAGGCGACGCAACGCTGCCTGGTGATGGTTGTCATCCTTCCCTCGCACGGACAATTTAAAGGGACGTGAAAGGGCGCCGCAAGCGATGTCGCTCGCGGCGCCCTTTGCCCAGGAGCCCGCGTATCCGCCGGGTAGTCCTCCTGTCAGCCGGTCGGCGTTTGTCCGCCCGAGCTGTCCGTCCCGCCAGAGCTGTCCGCCCCGCCCGAGCTCTGCCCGTCGGTTCCTTGAGTCTGGCTTGAATCCTGCTGGCCGTCCGAGCCTTTCTGCTGTTGATTTTGCTTGTTCTTGGTGGCGTTCTTCCCCCATTTCGAAGACTTTTTGCCGCTGGATCCCTGGTTGCCCGAATCCTGCTGATTGCCTCCCTGCCCGTCCGACGGCGGCTGGGACCCTCCTCCGCCGTCCGGCGGCTGGGGCATGTTGCCCGAAGGCGGCTGCGGCTTGCCGTTTCCGGCTTTGCCTGCGCCCGAATTCCAACTGCTGTTGCCGTGCGACGAATCGTTGGTCAGGGCGTTTACGCCCGCCATCGTTGCGCCGCCGACGACGATTCCGGCGACGCCGGCTGCGGCCAGGGCTCTCGTCGGCCATCGACGCTTCGCTTTTTTCTTCTCGCCGACGGCTGCCGCGGACGAATCCGCGGCTTCGGCTGAATCTGCGTGGTCGGATGCCGCATCGACCGACGCCGCTTCGGCGGTCGGAAGCGGCGCGGTCGCGCTCGGTGCGTCGCTCACTCCCGCCGCGTCGCCCGCTTTCGGCGCGCCCGGGAGTTCCGAGGAGCCGAACGGCCGGCTGGCCCCCGTCGGCCCGTGGGCCTCAAAATCCGCCGAATTCGTGCGGTTGTCCTTGTCGCTCACATTCTCCTCCAAAAGAACTGTCTTTGTTTTGACGTGACTATTCAAATGGAGTTTCCGTGTTGTTTTTATGAAGTTTCCTGTGAATTGATTGTGCAATACTTCCTTTGGGCGACAGGCGTTTCGATCCCGGGGCGGGCGTCAGATCCAGCTGGGCAGCCACATGTGCAACTGCCAGAAGCTGTGCGAGATGTTCTGCCCCGTCCACAGGGGGTACCAGAACGCGGCCGCGGCGACTATGACCGCCGTAACCAGCCCGACGAAGAAGACTCCCGTCCTGCGCCTGGCGGGCGGTTCCCACCACTGCTTTTGCGGAGGGGCGGCGACGTAAGGAACAGCGGGGTTCGGCGAATGGAACTCGGGCGGCACATCGGGGGCCGGCGGAGGGGGCCCGGGCGCATGCCAAGAAAGGGGCGCGTCGGCTCCTGCGGCGATCGCTTCGCCTGCACTCGGCTCGAACCGATTCGTCTGGTTGTGCTCGGGGTGCGATGACACCGCGCCCGAAGAGAACGCTTTCGTGTCCGAGGGCGGCGTCGCTGTATTCGGCGGGTGCGCGGCTGCGTTTGGGGAGGGCGCTGCGTTCGAGGCGGGCGCTGCGCTTGGGGAGGGCGCTGCGTTCGAGGCGGGCGCTGCGTTTGGGGAGAGCGTTTCCGCGTTCGAGGGGAACGCTTCCGTGTTTGGAAAGGCCGCGGGCGCGCCTGGGAAATACTGCGCTGCCGAATTCGGGGGAAGCGTCGGCGTCGCATTTGGCGCCCGGGGCGTTCCGGGGAGCGGCTGCGGGATCGCGCCCGGCGGCAGGGGTTCGTCGTCGAAACGGACGGCGATGGCGTTGCGCAGCTGGGAGCGCGCGCCGGCGGGGAGGGGAACGCTCTGTCGACGAACGGGGCGGGTTGGGCCCGAGATGAAGCCAAAGGACAGGCGTGGCTGCCCCGAGTGCGCCCGCCCGACGATCTGTGCAGCCACGCCGACGGCGAAGGTCAGCGCCAAAACCACGTAGGGCAGGAAAGCAACGGCGTAGAACTGGAAGATTGTGCGGTTCGTGTAGGAGATCCAGGGGACCCACATTGCGCCGTACCCTGCGAGTATCGCCCACGCACGCCAGTCTCTGTGTTTAAAGGCGGCTAGGACGACGACGATGAGCGCCGCAAGCCCGAGCCACCACACCGCCACGTTGCCGATGGACGTTATCGCCTCCACGCACGAATGCGCCCCGCATTTATTGGGGGCCTTGTCAGTGCCGAGCCAATAAAAGGAGACTGGGCGGCGCTGGATGATCCAGTCCCACATCTGGGACTGGTAATCGTGGTGGGACGACAGCGTGTGGTGGAAATGCCACATGTCCTTGTGGTAGAGGATGAAGGAGTTGACGGCGTCGGGGGCCCCGGTCAGCGGGAGGTCCTCTCCGCGTTCGGCGGCTTCCTTCGCCAGTTGACGGCCCCACGAGCGGGAGTCGGCAAACCAGGGGATCCACGCTGCGAGATAGGCGGCAACCGCCGCCGGAACCAATGTGAAAAAGGCGGGCAGGCCGTCTCTGAACACTCCCGCGCCGAACCACAGCCGAACGCCGGCGATGCGGCGCGCCGAAAGGCTCCATGCGAAAGCCGCAAGGCCGAAGACGGCGACCGCGTAGATGGCCGACCACTTCACGCCGCCCGCAAAGCCGAGAAAGATGCCTGCGGCCAGGAGCCACGGACGTCCGACGACGCGAGGCCCCCAGGGGTCCGCCGGAACGTGAGGCGCCCCCGATAGAGAGCGGAATCCTCCTCGGGCCACCCGTTTGGCGAGCTTCGCCCGCGAATGCTCTCGATCGAGGAGCAGGGCCCAAAAACCTAGAAGCACGAAATAAGCCAAGATGTTGTCGAGGATTCCGGTGCGCGACATGACGATTCCCATGCCGTCGAGCGCCATGGCGATTCCCGCGAATCCGGCCAGAAGAGGGGAGCGAAACATGCGCATCGCTATTCGGGCGACGAGGATCACCGCGAGCACGCCCACAATTGCGGTGGAGAAGCGCCAGCCGACGCCGTTGTCCGATCCGAACATCCATTGGCCCGCGGCCATGATCCATTTGCCCAACGGCGGGTGGACGACCTTGTCCGCGCTGTCCTTCAAAGCGGAATAGTCGCCTTTGAGGAAGAGCTCGTTCGCCTTCTCCGCTCCCTCCCACGTGCCTTCGTAGCCCTTGCGCAGCAGGGAAAAGGCGCCCTTGACGTAGTAGGTTTCGTCGAAGACGATCGCGTGCGGGTGGTTGAGGTTCCAAAAACGAGTGACGAAGGCTGCGAGGGCCGCGATTCCGGCGGCGATCCAGCCCTGTCTGCGGATTTTGAGGGGGAGCTTCACCCCGATCGGCAGGAGGCCCAGCCTTCCCCGAAGATCGTTTTCGTAGGCTTCGGCGTCCTTGGCCTCCAGAGGCGTGCCGGGATCTCTCTGGGAGCCGGGCGAAGGGCGCCGTTTCTGCTTGACGGCTTGGGCGGGCCCTTGCGCGGGGTGAGTTTGCCCGGGGTCGTTTTCGCCCTGCTGGCTGCTGGGGGTCGTGTCCTTTTCGCTCACGGGGTGAGTCTACCCGGGGCGACTCAGCCTGTGTCGGATGCGTTTGGAATAGTTGTGCCCACGGGATCGGTGAAATAGTTATGCCTATGAGACCACCGATAGTTTTGGCTGCGACGCCCATCGGCAATGACGGGGACGCGTCCGCTCGCCTGCGCGGCGAGCTTGAGAGGGCCGACGTCGTCGCCGCCGAGGACACCCGGCGCCTCCTCAATCTCGCCGGGCGGCTCGGCATCGCGGTTCGCGGGCGGGTTCTCTCTTTCCACGAGCACAACGAAGCCGATCGGGCGCCCGTTCTCCTTGGCCTTGCGCGTGAGGGAAAGCGAGTCGTGGTCGTGAGCGACGCCGGCATGCCTTCGGTTTCCGACCCCGGATACAGGCTCGTGGCGCTCGCTGCGCGTTCAGACGTCGACGTCGAAGTGGTTCCGGGGCCCTCCGCGGTGTTGGCGGCTCTGGCCGTTTCGGGGCTGGCCACGGACCGTTTTTGCTTCGAGGGCTTCCTGCCCCGCAAGGCGGGCGAGCTGGCCGCGGCGATCCGGGGGCTGAAGTCTGAAGGGCGCACGATGGTCTTCTTCGAGTCCCCGCGCCGTTTGGGCGCCGCTCTGCGCGCCATGTGCGAAGGATTCGGCTCGGACAGGCCCGCGTGCGTGTGCAGGGAGTTGACGAAGGTCCATCAGGAGATCGCGCGGGGTTCGCTGGGGGAGCTCGCCGAGCGTTTTTCCGGAGAGGTTCTCGGCGAGATCGCCGTCGTCGTTGCAGGTGCGCCTCGAAAGGAGGCCGACGTCGAAGCGTCGGTCGCCGAGGTCCTCGCCCTCGCGGACGCCGGTCTCCGGCTCAAGGACGCCGCCGCCCACGTCGCCCGCCGCGTCGGCCTGCGAAAGAAAGACCTGTACGACGCCGCGGCTGCGGCGCGCGCCGTCTGATCCGGCCGAGGCTCTTCGACTCGCTTGCGCCTCTCGGCTCTCGCCCGGGGCTCCTTGGACAGGTTTGCGCCTTTTGAGTTTTCGGCCCGAATTTGCGGTTTCCCCGGATTTCGGACGGCTGTGTCAGCCGGTTTCCGAGCAAATGCCCACGACTTCCCTTGCAATTACGCACCATTGTCTTTGCGAAATGGCTTCACAAAGCGAAGCAGTCAGGCTATCCTTACTTTGACGCTTCTTTTCGTGGAGGTACCTTGAATCCGAATCTGTCGCTCTTCCCCGGCCGCACGTCGGTCGATCAAGAGGTCTGGGATGCCCGCAAACGCTCGTGTGCCCATCGGCTCCTGAACGGCGCCGGCCAGGCGATGCTGGTGGCTTACCGCGAGGAGCCAGCGCTCAATCTGACGGCCGTCGCGCACGGCATTGCGGCGGACGGAAGCCTGGTCGTCGCCACCGCCGAGCCTGTGCTCGTCGAAGCTCTTGCAAATCGCGACGTCTGCGCAATGGACGTTCGCGTGTCGATAGAAAAAGAGTCGCCCGATCCGACGGTTGAAATCGTGGCGTCCGCCGTGCATTTCCTTGGAACGGCGCGATGGCTCTCCCTCGAGGAAACGACCGAGGCCGTTGCAGCGGGAGTGCTTCCCGACGACGTCGCCGCGATTGCTTCGGCCCCGCGAGGCTGCCTCGCCGTCGTGTCGATGGAGCGGGTGCTGCTGCACGATGCGGCCGGAGTCACGCCGGTCTCCTGGGAAGAAGTGTGTCGCCAGCACCACGAGGCCGAGGCGGAGGCCGCGGGCGGGGGCGATCTTTTCGCAGACAGTTTCGGTGAACTCGTCGGCTTGGACGTTCTTTCCTCTTTCGGGTACGACGCCGTCAATGAGTTGTTCGGCGCGGTGACGCTTGGCATCGTTCCGGGGGCGCTGCTTGCGCGCCAGCCCGTCCGCATTGGCTGTGAGCATGTGCAGACCGCGGTTCTCTGCGTCGACATCGACAGGGCGGGATTGACGCTCATGCGCGTCAGCCGCGAAGAAGCTGTGACCGCCTTTGTCCCCTTTGCAGCCTCAATCGTCAGAGGAGACGAGCTCGCCCGTGAGATCGGGCGTCTTATGGAGCTTGGTTCCTGACCTTAGCGGATCCAGCGTCAGAAGCCAAAGAAAATGCGGGGACCCCGAGTGCGCGGGGTCCCCGCATCGTTCGCTTTGACGGAAGCGTGTGCCGACGGGCGCGTCGCCCGATTAGCGGCTACCGTGCCTCGAAGGCTGCGCAGGCGGCGTCGGCGGTGACGTCGATGGACGCCGCCGTGCACACGAGGTCGGAATTGTGGACGCACTCGAGGCGCTGGCACGCGCCGACGAGACCGTTCGCGGCAACCGAACGGCGGGCGTCGAGCTTGGCGAAGGTTGCGCAGCCGCGCTCACCCATCGTCATTGCGACTGTGCAGCCGCCGTTGTTGAAGGAGCATGCGGTTGCCGCACACGTGGAAACAAGTGTCTGGGCCATGATGAACCTCTTTCAGATAGAAGACGGCGAAGCGGCTCTATCGCCGTACGAAGCTTGAACACCTTCAATCTATGCCCGTTCGACGGCGGCGGATAGGAAGGGAAGGGCCACCTCACCGTTGCTGTTTCGAGTTTTGCTAGGCCGCCCTAACCTGCCGATTTCTTTGATCCGATGCCGTTTTGCGCAAGAGCTGCATTCGGATGTCGTTTTATGCGCAAATAGCGTCACGTTAAACGTCACATTCTCTAGCTCTTTTCGCGGAAGCTCGCGGATAAATAGACAGCCGAGACCCTTGCGAAATTCGAGCTTCTCTCCAGGGGGCTTGCGCAGGCCGTTCTTCTCGCCGTCAGGCGGCGTCGGAATTGAGCAGCGCCTTGAGCGTGGTCGGCACCCCGTGCTCCGCGTTCGACGGCGCCGTGAAGCGCGCCGCAGCCAAGAGATCCGGATGGCCATTTGCCATGGCAAAGGAAAGCTCCGCCTCTGCAATCATCTCGTAATCGTTGAGATAGTCGCCAAAAGCCGCTGTTTGGGCGGGAGATATTCCGAGAGACCGTTGCAGTGCGCGCAGGGCGGCGCCTTTGTTTGTCCCCTTGGCCATGACGTCGGCCCAGTTTTCCCCGGAGACGACGACGTCGTGCGAGTCGGCGAAATCCTGGACCAGCGGCAGCGCGAACTTCTTTGCGTCCCGCGCGTCGAAGAGCTCGACTTTAAGGACGTCGTCGTCGACGGCGGTCAGGTCGTCGACGACATGGTTGACGACGTAGTACTTCTCGACGTTCTCCAGGAAGTGCAGATCCGTGGATTCGACGTGGGCCGAGCGTTTGCCGCATACGACGACGCCGAGTTCCTTCCTGCCAAGGCTGCGGGAGCGATCCACGATGTCGGCGACCACCGATTTGGCCAGCGTGGAGGAGCGCACTTCTCGCCCGTCTTGCACAACGAAGCTTCCGTTTTCCGCGATGATCGGCATTCCCGCGAGCTCTTGCGAGAACATCGCGGCGAGGGTGGCGTATTGGCGCCCGCTGGCGGGGATGAAAGCGATGCCGCGCTCGCGCATGGCGTCTAGAAGCGGCCAGAAGTCGTCGGGAATGCGGCTGTCCTCGTCAAGGAGGGTTCCGTCCATGTCGCATACGACGAGGCGAAGGCTGTGGGCGAGCTCAACTGCCTCCGGCCGAAGCGGTCCTGCCTCGGCGCGCAGCCCGGCTGACGCCGGGTGCGGTGCGTGCGTTTCCATCGGTTTGTCGATGTCAGAGGGTGGGGGCGTCGTCAATGTCGGAGAAGTCGAAGTCGGTCTCGTCGGCGTCGTCGGAGAAGTCAATCTCCTCGTCGATGTCGATGTCGAAGTCGTCGAGGTCGACGTCGTCCGCCTCGCTTGAAAGGCTCAGCCCGGCGCCTAGCCCGGCCGTGAGCCGGGCTGCGAGATCGGGTTCCTCGCCGTCTTCGTCGAGATCGCCGTACCGATCGCCGCCGTCGGAGTGTGGATCGCCGTCGCGGAGAGTCCCTTCTTCGCCGTATGCGTCGGCGTCGATGCCGTCCGCATACCCGCCGTCGGAACCGTGGAGACTCCCATACGCGTTCCCGCCGATCGCGCCCGCGAGGGACGCGTCGTCGCCCGGAATCGGGGCATCTTCGCCCTCCTCGTAGAAACCGAAGGCGCTCATAGAAGCCACCTGCTCAACCCCGGCTTCGTCCATCTCCGTGCGCGCGGCGATGCCTAGCTCCTCGCTGACGGGCACAGTCAAATCGGACAGGACGCGCGTGGGCCATCCGGCTCTCAGAGCGTCGAGGGCGGTTTCCTTCACACAGTGAGACTCGGCTATTCCGACGACGTCGACCTCCTCGATCTCGGCGGCGCGAAGGATCTCCTCGAGGAAGCGGCCGTCGGCGTCGCGGCCCTCAAAGCCCGAATAGGCGGCCTCATACTCGCCCTTCTTCACGGCGGCGTCGATCGGCAGGGAGGCGACGGCCTCGTGAAGCTCGGCCTCGGCCGTCCCCGCGAGTGCATGCGGGGGCCACGTGTCGATGAAATCGGGATCCTCCGAAAAGTGCGAACCCGGGTTGACGTGCCAGTCCTGGGTGGTGACGATCATCGCGTACTCGTCGGCGTTCTCGGTGACGAAGTCTGCGATCCTCTCGGCCGTCGCGTTTCCTCCCTCGACAGCCAGCGCCCCGCCTTCGCAGAACGTCGGCTGAACGTCGACGATGATGAGTGCCCGTATTTCGGCCATGTTCTTCCTCCAAACCCCGTCGCGCCTGAGGACGGGCCGTTTTCCCGATACCGAGAATTCTAGCGGCCTCGCTTCGATCTGCGCCCGCCCGGCGGATGGGTACGTTCTTCGGGGTGGGCGTCGGAGCTTGGCACGCCCCTTCCGCCGCGCCGATCGCTTCTGATGCCGAGCTGATCGGGCCAACATGCCGGGTCGAGTTCAACGTCGCGCAATCCCGTCCATGTGTGCGCGGAAAGATGAACCGAGCCCCGCGGCGACGTAATCTTATGTCTATGTCGCATATCCTCTCTGCAGTTGCATGGCCTTACGCCAACGGCCCCCGCCACATCGGCCACGTCGCGGGCTTTGGAGTCCCCTCGGACGTCTTTTCCAGGTACATGCGAATGCGCGGCGAGGATGTGCTCATGGTTTCCGGCACGGACGAGCACGGCACTCCGATTCTCGTCGCGGCAGAGGCCGAGGGCAAGACCCCCAAGCAGCTTGCCGATGAGAACAACAGGATCATCGTCGAGGACCTTGTTGCCCTCGGCCTGTCCTACGACCTCTTCACTCGGACCACGTCCGTCAACCACGAGCACGTGGTTCAAAGCATGTTCGAGGTCTGCCGAGACAACGGGTACATGATCGTCCAGCAGCAGAATGTGGCCATCGATCCGGTGACCGGAAACACCCTTCCCGACCGCTACATCGAGGGAACGTGCCCCATATGCGGCAGCGAAGGGGCTCGCGGCGACCAATGCGACGTCTGTGGGAACCAGCTCGACCCCCAGGACCTCATCGATCCCGTTTCCAAGGTTTCCGGGCAGGCTCCGCGGTTTGAAGTCACGGACCACTATTTCTTGGACGTTCCAGCGTTGGCGGAGAAGCTGGGGGAGTGGCTCGACGACGTCGAAGCCACCGGCGAATGGCGCCCGAACGTCATCGTCTTCTCCAAACACCTCCTCGAAGACGTGCGCCCGCGGGCGATGACCCGCGACATTTCGTGGGGCATACCGGTTCCGGGCTGGGAAGACCAGCCGAACAAGCGGCTGTACGTCTGGTTCGACGCCGTCATCGGCTATCTTTCGGCCTCCGTCGAATGGGCGCGCCGCCGCGCCGCGGCAGGGAAGGGAGCCGCCGAGGACTGGCGCAAGTGGTGGAACGACCCCGAGGCGCTTTCGTACTACTTCATGGGCAAAGACAACATCGTCTTCCATTCCCAGATCTGGCCGGCTGAGCTGCTCGCATATAACGGCGAGGGCTCGCGCGGCGGCGAGCCAGGAAAGCTCGGACGCCTCAATCTGCCTACCCAGGTGGTCGCCTCCGAGTTCCTCACGATGGAAGGGAAGAAGTTCTCCTCGTCGAAGAACGTGGTCATCTACGTGCGCGACGTGCTCTCCCGATACCAGCCCGACGCCCTGCGCTACTTCATTTCCATCGCCGGGCCCGAGTCCTCGGACGCCGACTTCACATGGGCAGAGTTCGTGCGGCGCAACAATTCGGAGCTCGTGGCCGGCTGGGGGAACCTCGTCAACCGCACGGCCGCGATGATCGCCAAGAACTTCGGCGAGATTCCGACGCCCGGGCAGCCCGAGGAGGTCGACGCCGAGCTGCTCGACGCGGTGCGCAACGGCTTCGCGACCGTCGGCGAAAGCATCGCCAACCACGGCCAGCGCGCGGCTTTGACCGAAATCATGCGGCTCGTCGGCGAGGCCAACGCCTACGTCGCGAAGACTGAGCCGTTCAAACTCAAGGCTCCCCAGCAGCGTGAGCGCCTGGCCACCGTTCTCCACACGCTGGCGCAGGCGGTGTGGGATCTCAATACGATGATGTCCGTGTTCTTGCCGCATTCCTCGAATGCGATCGATCGCGTTTTCGGAGGCAAAGGCGACCTCGCCCCCATGCCTCGTCTCGAGGAGGCCGAGGACCTCGACGGAGGCGACCCTTACCCGATTATCACTGGCGACTATTCGTCCGTCCGCCCCTGGGCGCCTAGCGAGGTCGCCCCCGGAACGCCCGTGGCGAAACCGACGCCGGTGTTCGCGAAGCTCGACGAAGCCGTGGTCGCGGAGGAGCTCGAACGCTTGGGGATCGAGGCGTAACTCTCATGGGCGGCAATCGCAAGAAGCGGAGAACCTATCCGGATGTGCCCGAGCGCTTGGCTTCGGCCATCGTCGACAATCACACCCACCTGCCGGTTCGCGGAGACAGGGACTATGCGGCGCTGTCCTTCGACGTCGCGTCTGGGGTCGAGGAAGGCGCCGGCGAGGACAGCCAGGGGAGCATTCCCTGGCATGTCGCCAGAATGGAGGCAGCGGGCGTTCGCGGGGCCATCACCTGCGGCTGCGACATTCCGACCCTTCAGCCGACCGTCGCACTCGCTGAGCGTTGGCCGAGCCTGTCCGCGGCGATCGGCATCCACCCCAATGAGGCGCCCCTTCACCGCGGAATAACTGAAGAGTCGCCGGACGGCATGGCCCACGGCCTCGATCCGTGGCACCGCGACCTTTCGCTGGAGGACGCCGTGGCCGAGGTCGCGGCGTTGGCCGTCAGCGCCGACGTCGTCGCCATCGGTGAGACCGGCCTGGATTTTTATCGGACCGCCGCCGCTGGGAGAGCGGCGCAGGAAGAGGCCTTCCGCATGCATATCGAGCTTGCGAAGGATCTCGATTTGCCCATGCAGATCCACGATCGCGAGGCTCACGCCGAGTGCATGCGGATCCTTCGCGAATGCGGCGCCCCTGAACGAACGGTTTTCCATTGTTTCTCCGGGGACAGGGAGATGGCCGAGGTGTGCGCGGAGAATGGTTGGCACGCAAGTTTCGCCGGTCCGATAAGCTATCCGGCGAACGAGGCTTTGCGCGAGGCGTTCATGGCGCTGCCGGAGGAACTCATCTTGGTCGAAACCGACGCGCCTTACCTTGCCCCCGTGCCTTGGAGAGGCCACCCGAATGCGCCCTATGCCTCCGCCTATACGGCTCGTTTCATGGCCGACCTGCGCGGCGCCGACGAGGCTTCTTGGTGCGAGGCTCTGGATCGCAATGCACGGCGGGTCTACGGAGTCTAGACCGCTCGGCGGTCGCCCTCTGCCTTTCTGCGGGGTTTGGACAGGCCGGCGGCTACAGCTTTGCTCTGCGCCCACACGGTTCGCCACAGGGGATCCGAGGAATCGTCCGCCCATCCATATGTCGCGTTGCTCCTGGCCATCGCGCCGGCGCCGAATAGGATGAGCGCGCCGCCGAACATCGTCCACAGGCCGGGGCCCACAGAGGCGTCTTGCCCGAGCGCAGCGACTATGCCGAAGGAGGCGAGGTCGACGATCCGTCCGCATGCGATGACCGCGCCGGCTCCGGCTATTGCTGTGGCGGCGCTGCGCTCGCCGTAGCCGCCCGGGCTGCAGAGCGAAGCGGCGACGGCGACGGCGACGACGAGCACCGCGACGAGGACGAGGCTCTGCACCCAGAGCTCGGCGACGACGTCGAGGAAGGTGAGAGGCTCGGCGTCAGTGATGTAATCGAGAAACATCCCGGCAACTATGGCTATGCACGAAAGCGACGACGTTGCCGCGAAGAACAGCTGCATCTTTCGGCTCCGCGAGGCCGGCGGCTGGAAAAACGCGTCGGTCTCCGCGATGAGAACCGGCGCCCTCGTGTATTCGCGCGTCGGCGGCGAGGCGACCCTGTAGGCCGCCGGCGACGCGCCGTGGCCGCACGCGCGGCGAGGTTTGGGCGGAGGCGAGCTGGGATAGTCGTGCATAGTTTCGACGTTAGCGACACGAAACCCTTGTTGCCGCAACGAAACCTGGGGAGCGCTCTACCTCGGGCAAAGGAGTGCCGCACGCGCGGATCCTTCTCCGTTGCGTGCGGCACTCGAGTCGACGTCGGTTGTAAGTTGTGTTGCGCATCAGTGCGCTCTAAGGCTCGGACTGATCTGCTTCGCTTGCAGGTCCCTGACCGTGGACTGCGGCGGCGTCGAAATCGGAGGCTTTGCTTTCAGCTTCGATCCGATCGGCCGTGTTCTGAACGACGAAGCCGGTTATGAGCATAAATACTCCGACCACGGTGAAGAGGATGAAGCCCATTCCCAATTGGTCAAAGGGAAAGTCGTCTCGTTTCATCTTTATGAAATCGACAATGCGTCCGACGACGAATGCGACTCCCGCCGTTACGCCTGCGCGCCCAGCTGTTTGTATCGATGTGAGCTTTCCTCCCGTGACGAAGGTGGTGAGGCTGAACCCCAGGACTACGAAAATGGCGGCGATGCTGATGAATAAGCCCACCGTTGTGAACTCGCTGTGTCCCAGGGCCTTGAGCAATGTCATGTCGCTTATTTCGTCCGGCATGTCGTGCTTTTCGTCAAAGTCGCACATGGGGAGGAATGGCGAAACGACGCCCACCAAGGCAGAGGTGAGAAAGAAAGCAAGCCCCGGCGCGGCTTGGGAAAGCGGTGTTTTACCCGCCCCCGAAAGCCGCATTGGACGTGCTATGCGTTGTACTCACAGCAGCAACCTGGCTGAGGCCGAGGGACGGGCAGAGCAAATGTGAGCGCTCTTTCAGTTTGGTCCCAGAGGCTCGCAGTCCGATTCCCGCCCGCCCCGGTCGGAGGGCTCAGCCGGTTTACGGTCACCAGGGCTGTTGCTGGCCGCCCCACTGCTGGGGGTAGCCGCCCTGCTGGGGATAACCCTGCTGCTGAAAGCCCGGATCTTGATAGCCGCCTTGTTGCGGGTAACCGCCTTGCTGCGGATAACCCTGCTGCTGGAAGCCGGGATCTTGATAGCCGCCTTGAGGAACGCCAGGCTGTTGCCCATAGAGGCCAAACTGTCCATCGCCCATCACGGCGCTCGGCCCGAAATTGTTTTGAGCTCTGACCTTTCCAGTTAAAACCATGGTGACGATGCCGCCAATTAAGATAAGGAGAGCGCTTAGAACCAGCAAGTAGAAACCGAATCCCAAAGAGGACGAAGTGGAGACATTGGAATTGTAGGAGCTGCCGGAGGCGTCGTCGAACCCATCCGCGATTTTCTTGTAATCATTGTAATAGCTGACACATATAATTAGAGAAACGGCTCCGAGGACGATGCAAGCGATTCCCGCTCCCTTCGCCAGCCCGATTTTGCCGTTCGCGAGAGCGGCAACGCTCAACGCCAGAGAAACGATGATAGCTAGAATAGTAAAATATGCTTTGCCGGATCCGGGGGCAGTGGGATCGGATTTCGTTATCGCTTCGAAGAGGCTGACCCCCTGCGATTTTTCGTTCCCGTACGCTTCAACGGCCATTTTAATTAATGGAAGAAACAAGCCGATGAAGCCGATTGCTGCGCCGGCCGCCGTCGTTGCCAAACCGGGCATGAGACGCGAGCGCGCCGAGCTCCCGTTGGAGCGATTTGGCATGGGTGTGTTGTAGATGCTCATAACACCGGATACTAGCGAATCAAAGGCGCTAGACGAAACGGTCGGAAAGGGGAGTTGTGTATTTTCGGCAGCATGTTGGCGCAAACTCTCAGGAAAAATAGCTGGTGCTTGAGACGCCGGGCATCGCTACGAAAGCTGCGACAGAAAGGGGACCGCCTTCGCGACACTCCTTGGCCGCCCTTGGAATGGACTTGGAATGAAAAAGACTCTCGCTCGGGAATGGGCTTTGCCGATCTCCGAGCGAGAGCAGAGAACGTCACTGGTCGGGCTTGGAAGGCCAGGCCTCTCCGTCGTTCTGGGGCGACGGCGCAGCTTCGGACGGTGAAGGGCTCGACGCCGGAGCCCCTTGCTGGGGGGATTGAGCTTGGGCGGGCGACTGCGTTCCCTCGGTCGGCATCCCTCCCGCTTGAGGGGCGCCGCCGGTCTGAGGTGCGTTGTCAGTCTGGGGCGCGCTGTCAGTCTGGGGCGCGCTGTCAGTCTGGGGCGCGCCGTCGGTTTCGGACGTCGCCTCAGCTTGTGGAGCATGTTCGCTTTGGGGGGAGGTTTCCTGAGGAGACGGTTCGCTTTGAGGCGCCTGAGGCTCCTGTCCGTTCTGCGTCGGCTCGCTCTGCTGCCCTTGCATAGGCTGGCTCTGCTCCGGTTGGATCTGTTGGCCTTGCGCAGGCTGGCTTTGCGTGGGTGCGTTGTTCGGCGCCTGTCCGAATTGTGCCTGTCCGAACTGCGGTTGATTGAACTGCGGTTGACCGGAAGAAGCCTGCGGCTGGGGACGAGGAGCCTCTGGCTGACCGAAGGGCGCCTGTTGGCTGCCCGGAGCCTGCTGATTGTTGAACGGCTGCTGCGGGTCGTTCGGCTGTTTCTGCGGCGCACCGGGGCTTTGGAAGCTTGATGGCTGCCCATATGGCTGCGTGGGCTGCGCCTGTCCGTACGCCTGCGCGGGCGGGTTCGCGCCATATGGCTGCTGCGTATAAGGCTGCGCCGGCTGGTTCCCGCCATACGGCTGCGCTGCGGGGGAGCCGTAGCCCCCCTGCGTGAACTGCGGGGAGGCCGAAGGAGCCGACGGCGCCGAGGCCGGCCAGCGGGTTTCCTGAGCCGACTGCGCCGACATGGGAGGGGCTCCCGTGTAACTCGACCCCGCCGACTGGGCGAAAGGCGCCTGCCGCTCGAAGGGGGGCTGAGTCGAATACGGCTGGCCGTAAGGTTGAGCGGGCGGGAACTGACCGGTCCGATTCTGGTCGCCCGGAAGCGGTTGCCCCGTGGCGCCTGCGGGCGGTGCAAGCGTCGATTCTTGGTTCGTGTAGGGGGCGGAGAGGTAAGAGCCGTCGGGACGAGCGTCGGAGTCGGCTCCCGCCCTCAGGCCGCTGATCAGCGTGAGAAGGCCTCCCAAGACGAGAATGATTCCGCCGATTCCGATGAGCCAGAAGCCGATTCCCCGAGAAGCCTCGTCGCTGAACTTCGCAGGCTGGAAGTTGACCGCCCAGTTGCTGACAGTGACGACGCCCGCGAGCGTCTGCGCCAGCCCGGCCGCAAGTCCGCCGGCCTTGGGTGATTTCTTCATGAGCGACGGGATGATTACGGCGACGACGGCGACGATGCCGACCGCGAGAGTCAGGGAGAAAGGCCCCATTGAGCCCTTGTAGTCGCCCGAGTTCAGCCAAGAGAGGTTCCCCCTGTCGTCCTTGAAGTAAGGAAGAAAGAGGCCTATGACGGCGAGAAGGGCGCCGATTCCTCCGACGAGCGCCGCGATGCTCGTCTTCCCCGAGCTTGCCTTGGGCTCGGGGGCGGCAGGCGATTCGTGGCCCGCAAAGGGCGACGAATACGCCTGTTGATCGGTCGAATCCTTGCCGATCTGTCCGACGACCGTGGCATTCTGCGGAGGATACTGAGTGCTCATAAGAGAATGGTATTCGCTGGAAGCCGTCGGCGGCATGGAACTCGCCACTTGTCCGCATTCTGGAAAGCTCTCGGGGGACGACGTCGATCAGCCCATTCTGCCGTATGGAGGCCTGAAAGAACTGGAGGGCGTCCCTGAACTGCGGCCTGCGGGAGACGAGCCGATGTGCGGCCCGGTGTGCTCGTTGCCGGGGCCCTGGGGATTTTGCCCGTAGCTCGGCTGAGGGCGCGCCCCCTCGGCGGCAAAGACGTTTCCCATGGTCCTAGGGTCTCCCGCGAAGTCTGATGGCGACTTGTCCGAAGACTGCAGCAGATAGGCGACCCCAATCATCTTCGGAGTGGCCTTCGTCGCTAGAACGATTCCAAGAATCCCGCATGCGAGTAGAAGAAGGCCTGCTGCAAGAATCAGCCAGAAACCGAGCCTCGGACTGTACGAATATTCTCTAGCCTGTCTGAAAGTGGTTCGCTTCTCGCCGATTGATATGGCGAGGACGGCGCCGCTCGTCATTAGGCAGGCCGTACAAGGCGCCCACTGGGAGGCGCCGGTTTTGTGACGACGCAGAACGAGGGCGAGGAACGCGAAAACGACGATTGCGAAGAAGATGTAAAGGAAAAAGTATGCGCCGCCGAAGGCGGCAAGGGTATTCTTATCCGGATTGGAGTCCGAGCTGGAGGAGGAGTCTCGCCAGTTGAACCCGTAGTAGGGGAAGAAACAGCCGGCGATGAGGATCGTCGCTCCCACCCCCGAAAGGGCTGCGGTCACGATGTTGAGGGTATTCTTCCGCCCCGATGTTGCATAGAGGTCGAGAGCGTCTATGCCGAAGGGCGCGGAGGGATCCGGGATTGGCTGGTTTGAGGGCACGAACGGGCCTGTCGGCGTCGCATTGGGCGACGAAGGGAAGTTGCTGGTCATGATGTCAGCGTAGTTCGACATCCCAGTAGGGCAGGGCTGCTCGTCCATCATGTGGTCGCTCGCAAAGTCTGCACGCTTGCAGGGGACTCCGTATGTCTGCCGGGAACGTCGGATGTGCTTGGAGAAGTGCACAGCAATCGACTGGTCTCGTTCGCTATCGGCAGGAACGTGTGATGTGCTAGGAAAGTGGGTGGTTCCATCTAGAAACTCCTGGTGCCGTTTCGAATGCAATTGGCTCCGTTTCGGGGGCGAGTAGCAGCGTTTCAAGTGCCAGCGGTGCCGTTTCGGGACCTTCTAGAGTTGTCAGCCGCATGACGGCATCGGTTGAGTGTCTGGACGCAGTCGCTGAGCGTCAGGTAATATTATTTGCCCACGCCTTTGTGAGGATAGTCGACTTGGGAGACTTGCTCATGGGAAGTTTTGCGTTCGCGCGATCGGCGATGCAGATGTGCGCTGTTCGGGTGAGCTCGTTCTATTACAAAACGATATCTGCAAGGTCTTGAAGACGTTTCCCTTGTTTCGCGCTGAAAAGTCAAACCCTGAAGGTGTGAGATGCGATACGTGAGTGGCCAAAAGATAACGATTTGGTTACACTCGTATCAGAATCGTTATCAACCGGTTCCCGCCTTGCGGGTCCGCCGATAGAACAAGGAGAGATCGTAGTGGGTCGTCACAGCGTTGCCCAAGGCGAAGCATTCGAGTTCAACATAGATCTGTCGAAAGCCCCTGCGCCCGGTTCAAGGCGCGCCGCGCGCTTGGCTGCGCGTGCTCAGCAGGGGCTGAGCCAGAGCCTCCTTCATCCGGATTCGCCGCTTGGATACCTCGTGCGGCCGTTCACGGAAAACGAAGAGGAGGCTCATGCCGCAGCTGCCGCCGAGGCGCCGGTTCCCGAGGCTCCGGTCGAGGCGGCGCCGGTTGATGCACTCGTGGACGAAGAACTGGCTTCGGTCGGCGCGACGTCGACGAAGAAGAACCGTTTCTCCCTTTTCTCCCGCTCGCGCGCAGCCGTTGTGGCGGTTGTCGCGGCAGCCTCAGGCATCGGGGGCATCGCGGCGGGCACACTCTCGGTCGCCAATGAGAACGATGCGCACCGCTTGGACGCCACGGCCGGCGTCGCCCAGCTCGCCCCGGTTCAGGAAAAGGCAGCGAAGGCGACCTTCACCGTTTCCGTCGATGGCCAAAAGCGCACCGTCACAACCACGAAGCCCACCCTTTTAGGTGCTTTGGCTGATGCCGGCATCACCGTCGACGGCGACGACAAAGTCTCGCAGGAGATGTCCGCCCCGGTGGCCGACGGCTCGACCGTGACCATCACTCGCGTCGAGAAGAAGACGGTGACTGAGGACGTCGCCGACGCGCACAAGAGCAGCAAGGTCGATGACTCCAGCCTCGCCAAGGGGTCGACGGAGGTCAAGACCAAAGGTGTCGATGGCGTCACCGCCAACACCTATGAAGTAACGTATGAGAATGGCAAGGAGACCGAGCGCACGCTCGTCGTCTCGAGCGTCAAGGTTGCTCGTGTCGACGAGGTTGTCAGCGTCGGCACGAAGGAGGCTCCGCCTACCAAGACTGTCACGACGGGCGACGGAGGGACGGCAGAGGTTCCGTCTGCCACCGCCGCTCCCGCTCCGGCTGGCTCGGCCCAGCAGATCGCGTCGTCGATGATGGGGTCCTACGGCTGGGGCGGCGATCAGTTCTCTTGCTTGGTCAAGCTTTGGACCAAGGAATCGAACTGGAACTCGCACGCTCTCAACTCCTATTCGGGCGCCTACGGAATTCCGCAGGCTCTGCCGGGATCGAAGATGGCCTCCGCCGGCGCCGACTGGCAGACGAATCCCGCCACCCAGATCAAGTGGGGGCTCGGCTACATCAAGGGACGCTACGGCACTCCGTGCGGCGCATGGGGGCACTCCCAGAGCACCGGTTGGTACTGATCGCTTGACACCGATCGGGACCGTCCGCATTTGACGAAAACGACATCCGCTTTGCTCGGGGCCAGCCACATTCGTGAGCTGGCCTCGACGCTCCGCATACGGCCGACGAAAACGCTCGGGCAGAACTTCGTCCACGACGCCGGAACGGTCCGCCGGATAGTGCGCGAGGCCGGAGTGCGGCCCGGCGACGTCGTCCTGGAAGTCGGTCCCGGCTTGGGGTCGCTCACTCTCGCCTTGCTGGAGGCCGGGGCCGCCGTATGCGCCGTTGAAATCGACCCGGTTCTGGCCGGCGCGCTCGAATCGACGGTCGCGGCGCGCATGCCCGAGGCGGTCGAGCGGCTGGCCGTTGCCAATCTCGACGCCATGGATGTAAAGGCCCCTTCGAATCTTCCGGTTCCCAGACTCCTCCGGAGCGAGGAAGGACGCGCGCACGGGCGTGCCGAATCGGCGCCGGAGACGGCTGAACTTGAGCCGGGGAGCGTGGATTTCGCGGGGGAGACGGCGCGGACGGGTCGGCTCCCCGAGAAGCCGGAGCAGTTTGTGGCATCGACGAGGAACCTCGCCGAGCCTTCGCGGCTCGTGGCCAACCTTCCCTACAACGTCGCCGTGCCGATATTTCTCGGCCTGCTCGAGGCGCTGCCCAGCATCCAGACGGCGACCGTCATGGTTCAAGCGGAAGTCGCGGACCGTCTTGCGGCGTCGCCGGGCTCGCGCACATACGGAGTCCCCTCGGCGAAGGCCTCCTGGTACGGGGAGGCTGCACGCGGCGCAAAGATCAGCAGAAACGTGTTCTGGCCGATCCCGAACGTCGATTCGGCGCTCGTGAACTTCAAGCGGCACGGCGCATTGCCTTGGCTTCCAGCCGACGTCGCAGGGCGGGGCGCGTTCGCCGACGTCGCCCGTGAAGACGTGTTCGCCGTCATCGACGCGGCTTTTGCCCAACGGCGCAAAACTCTTCGCGCCGCCCTGGCGACCTGGGCCGGAAGCGCCGCGCGCGCAGAAGATCTGCTTGTCTTCGCGGGAATCGATCCGAAAGCCCGAGGCGAACAGTTGGGCATCGCCGAGTTTGCGGCGATAGCGCGCGCCGCGGGCGCGCTTGCCTGATTTGCGGCGGAGGCGCTCCACCCTTCGACGCAAACATGCCCCCGCGAAAACGCGTTCTCGCGGTTTCGCGGGGGGGGCTGCACCGGGTTTGGCTCGCAGTCTGGCTGCACCGGCTTGGTCCGCAGCCTAAACGCCCCGTCGTCCGCGGCTTTCTGTGACCTACTTTTCGCTGTCCGGATGGGAAATCAAAGGGACTCACACTAAGCTTGAGTGGGACGCACAAAGAAGGGAGCAGACGGTGGATCGCGCCATGCATGAGTTCTGGGTCAGAGCCGAACGTCGCATTGACGCCTCTCTTGCCCTGATCATGGCATCCATGCTGTGGCTCGTCGTCCTGCCGTTGACGGTGATGCTCACCGACCTCGAATGGAGCCGTCTGACGGTTGTTCTCATGTTGGCGTCCATTCCCATATGCTGCACGGCTCTTTGGCCGCTGAAAACGGGGCTTATGACCGTGAGGGCAATCGAGGAGCGTGACGGCGAGGAAGTGGCCCGTTGGCGGGAAACGCTGGTTCCACCAGCCGAACCGCAGCTTGTGAAGGCGCGTCTGCGGCGAGTTCACTACCCGATGCTCGCCGTCATCGCGGGGGCCGGTGCCTTCACCGCCGCCATCTCCCTCAATCGATGGGCGCACGCTCAAACCTCCGGAATGTCGAACTTCTCATTGGGGGTTGCACTCGGCGCCGTCGGCGTCGCCCTGGGAGCGTGTGTTCTCATGTTTGCCGGCAAGATTCGGCCGAGATCCCTCCTGCTGGGCCTCATCTTGGTCGGCTGGGCCATACCTGCCGGCGGAGGAGCCGCCTCACTCGCAGTGATCGTCGGGCGGCAGGACCTTGAATCCGCCTTGGCGGTTCGGACCTTGACCACCGTTAGCTATGTCATTTTTGGGCTTATCGGGATGCTTGTCTCCCTGCTTCTCTTTGCTTTGTGGCTGGCGTGGCTCGGCAAGTTTGTGAGCGGAAAGAGCCTGGAAGTCAATCATCTGGCCAGGGCCGTTCCGGTCTTCCCCGAAGGGCGCGGCGCCGAGTCCGCGGCGGAATCCGAGTTCGACGCCGAAGACCTCGATGTGATCGAAAATGCGCTGTCGGTTCCGGGATCGGTGCACGCCGCTGTCATGGCCACCCTTTTGACGACGCTGGCGACGGTGGGCCGGGCGATCGCCGAAACAAACGAAACGGCCGTCGTGACGGTCCTCGGCGCGATCGCCGCATGCTGCGCCTCTCTTGCGCTCTATCTAGCCGTGAAGGTGTAAGAGGCCGCCGGGCGCGGGCGACGCCGCTACACTGGGCACGTGCAAGAAGTTCGCGTCGTCACGCCCTCCAAAGTCAATCTGGCCCTCAGGGTCGGATCGGCCCGGCCAGACGGCTTTCATCCGCTTGACACCGTCTTCGAGGCGCTTGACGTCCACGACGAGGTGATCGTCCGTCGAAGCGATTCCTTGAGCCTCCGCATGGAAGGGGAGGGAGCAGACGCCCTTCCGGAAGACTCGACGAATTTGGCTTTCCGTGCGGCAAGAGCCTTGCGCGAACGATTTGGCGCACCGGGCCTCGGCGCCGAGATGACGGTCCGCAAGGCAATACCCGTCGCGGGAGGAATGGCGGGAGGGTCCGCCGACGCCGCGGGCGCCCTAGTGGCCCTCAACGCGCTGTGGGGCCTCGGCCTGTCGAGCGCCGACCTGATGAGCCTTGGGAGCGAGCTGGGCTCAGACGTCCCCTTTTGCATCATGGGCGGAATCGCGCACGGCACGGGGCGCGGCGAAATCCTCGCCCCGGTGTATCCCGGCCGCGGGCACGCGTGGGTCCTCCTGACGAACCCCGTGGGACTCTCGACGCCCGCGGTGTTCCGCGAGTTTGACCGCATCGCCGAGTCGGCTGAAGGGGCTGGCGCCGTCGCGAGGGAAGCCGCGGAAACTGAAAGACCCGGCAGCGTTGCAGCCGGAGTCGCCGGACCCGGCCGCGCCGCCGAAGCCGACGTCGCCGAGAACCCGGCGTCGACCCGGGAGCTGCGCGAGGCCGTGGCCCGCGGAGATCTGCAGGCGACGGCCGCGCTCATGGCCAATGACCTTCAAGCCCCGGCCTTTTCACTGCGTCCGGATCTAGAAGACGTCGTTGAGCGAGCGAGCCGTTTTGGGGCGACGGCCATCCTTTCGGGCTCCGGGCCGACGGTTGCGCTCCTAGCCTTTGACCCCGCTCATGCCGACCGCCTCGCGATGCGAGCCGCGATCGAGTTTCCGAAGCTTCGGGCGGTTCGGGCGAACGGACCGGCCGCCGGCGCCTGCGTTGCGGAGGCGAAGTGATGGCTCATCTTCTCGGAGCGCAGGCGATCGGGCTGGAGTACCCCAACAGCGTGGTCCTCGAATCGGCATCCCTCGGAATCGAGGAGGGGGACAGGATCGGCGTCGTCGGGCGAAACGGCGGCGGCAAATCGTCGCTTTTGCGAATCCTAGCGGGAACGCTCGACCCGACCGAAGGCTTTGTGACCCGTCGGAGAGGCGTGCGCATCGGCGTGCTTGAGCAAGACGACACCCTCGACGCAGACGCGACGGTGGGCCATACGCTCGTGGGAGAGGCCGCCGAGCACGAATGGGCCTCTGACCCCAAGATCCGCGACGTCATAGCGGGCCTCGTCGGGGACCTCGACTGGCGGGCGCGGGTGGGCACGCTCTCGGGCGGCCAGCGGCGCCGCCTCGGACTCGCGGCACTCTTGATCGGCGAGTGGGACGTTCTCATGCTCGACGAGCCGACGAACCACCTCGACGTCGAAGGGATCACGTGGCTTGCGCGGCATCTGAAGAACAGGTGGCCCAAGAACGTCGGCGGACTCCTCGTCGTCACCCACGACCGTTGGTTTCTCGACGAAGTCGCGACCTCCATGTGGGAGGTGCACGACGGCGTCGTCGAACCGTTCGAGGGAGGGTATGCCGCGTATGTCCTTCAGCGGGTCGAACGCGACAGGATCGCGGCGGCGGCCGAATCCAAACGTCAGCATCTCATGCGCAAAGAGTTGGCGTGGCTGCGCCGCGGAGCGCCCGCTCGCACGAGCAAGCCGCGTTTCCGCATCGAGGCGGCGAACCGGCTCATCGCCGACGTCCCTCCCGTCCGCGACTCCGTAGAGCTCACGCGCATGGCCGTGGCGAGGCTGGGCAAGGACGTCGTCGACCTCGAAGAAGCCGGCGTTCGCTACGGAGACCGCGACGTGCTCCGCGAGGTCACGTGGAGGATCGCTCCGGGCGAGCGCACCGCAATCCTCGGCGCCAACGGAGCGGGAAAGTCGACGCTTCTGGGCCTCGTTGCGGGCTCGATCGCGCCGACGTCGGGCAGCGTCAAACGCGGAAAGACGGTGAGGATCGGCATCCTCGACCAGAGGTTCTCCGCCCTTGACGAAGTCGGCGGGGATCTGGTGAGGCAGGTGCTCGCGCGATACAAGACTTCTTACGCGGTGGGGGAGAGGGAGATGAGCCCTGCCCAGCTTCTCGAGCGCCTGGGCTTTTCCCGCGATTGCCTTTCCTCGCGCGTGTGCGAGCTTTCTGGCGGGCAAAAGCGGCGTCTTCAGCTGCTTCTCGTTCTCTTGTCGGAGCCGAACGTGCTCATCCTCGACGAGCCTTCGAACGACGTCGACACCGACATGCTCGCGGCCATGGAAGACGTCCTCGATTCATGGCCCGGAACGCTCATCGTCGTCTCCCACGACCGCTACCTCGTTGAGCGCGTGACCGACCGGCAGTACGCGATCTTCGACGGGCGGCTCCGGCACCTTCCCGGCGGCGTCGACGAGTATCTCGAGTTGAGCGACTCCGCGAAAGCGGGATCTGAAGGCGGCGCCCCGAAGAAAAGCGCCGGCGGCGCGCCGAAGGCCCCAGGGAAGAACGCCGGATCGGCGAAAACGGACGGAGGTTCGGCCGCGGGGCAGAACGGGGCAGAGCTGTCGGGCGCCGAACGGCGTGCGGCCGAGAAGGAAGTCAACTCGATCGACCGGCGCCTTGCCAAACTTGCGGACAAGGTGGCGCAGGTGCACGCTCGGATGGCCGAACACGACCAGAGCGACTACGTCGGCCTGCGCAAACATGCCGACGATCTGCGCGTTCTCGAGGCCGAAGTCGCCGAACTCGAAGACCGCTGGCTCGAACTGAGTGAAAAGCTCAACGATTAATCATCTTGCAAAGTGTTTATACGTGTGTGATGATTGAAGAGTGAATGAAGGCAAGCTTTTAGCCGAGGCCGCCCGCATGTTTCGGGTTTTGGGAAACGAGTCCCGTTTGCTCCTTCTTTCACTTGTGAGCCACGAGAACAGGCCGGTTTCGGCTCTCGCCGAGGCGGCGAAGATGAGCCAACCGCTCACATCGCAACATTTGCGGATCCTGCGCGACGCCGGGCTCCTTGAAGCGGATCGCCGCGGCAAGGAAGTCATCTATCGGATCGCCGATCACCACGTCGAACACGTGGTGCGCGATGCGATCGCCCACGCGCGGGAAAACGCGTGAAGAAAGGAAAAACTATGAGCACTGACGACCCCCACGCTCACCACACGGTGGCCGAGCACGCCCATGGAGAGGGTTGCGGCCATGAGGCCGTTCAGCACGGGGACCACGTCGATTACGTCCATGACGGGCACCGCCACGCCCTGCACGGCGACCACTACGACGACCATCAGGAGGTCGCCGAGCACACGGTGGCTGAGCACGCCCACGGTGAGGGTTGCGGCCATGAGGCCGTTCAGCATGGGGACCACGTCGATTACGTCCATGACGGGCACCGCCACGCCCAGCATGGCGACCACTACGACGAGCACTGAAAACTCGCCGGGCATCAGCGTCTAAGCTAGAAGGCTCGGCAAGTCGAAATAGGCTCACACAAATGAAGGGGGAGGGTCCACGCCTTTTCGTGGGCCCTCCCCCTTCTGCATTTTCTTCGGCGGTTCGAGCCGCCTCGGTTCGTTCGCCTCAGCTCGATCGGCTTGGTTCGCGTTCGCCCATTTCAGTTCGAGCCTCGCAGATTCAGTTCGAGCCTCGCAGGGCCTTGACGATCTTGACCCGTTCGCCCGTGCGCAGGATCGAGTTCTCGTAGATCTTCCCCGCGAGTGCGGCGAGGAGAGGAATAAAGGCGATGTTGACGGCGAAAGCGACCAGCTGCTGCCAGGCGGGCACGCCGCCGAGCGCCGTCCGCATGATCATGGTCGGCGGAGAGACGAAGGGAATGAACGACATGACCTCGCTGGCCGTCGAATCCGGTTGGGTCGGGATGTAGTACATAGCCGTGTATATGGGTATCGTCAGCCCGAAAATAATGGGCGTCTGAACCCCGCCGAGGTCTTCTTGGCGCGATACGGTCGAAGCCAAGGCTCCCGTGAGCCCCGAAGCCGTCAGATAGCCGACGACGATCCATGCGAGGAACGTCGGCAAGAACGTCCAGACTCCGAGCTTTCCAAGCGTTCCAAGGTCGGGCAGCAGCCCCGCCAAGCCGAGTCCTCCGACGATTCCCACCATATAGGCGGCGAAGACCACGAGCATTCCCGCGCCGATGCCGAGGATTTTCCCAAGCAGGAGGACGCGCGGTTTGACCGTGGTGAGAAGGATTTCCACCACTCGGCTGGCCTTCTCTTCGACGACGCCGGCCCCCAGGACGCCGATGCCGGTGAAGAGCATGACCATCAGGAGGGAGTTGCCGAGAGAGCCCATCGCGAAGCCGAAGGGATTGCCGTCCGCGCCGTTTCCCGTGACTTCTGGGGGCGTGGTGTCGACGTCGTTCTTTCTGAGGAAGTATCCGCCGATCGCCCCGCCGATGAACATGAGGGCCACGACGATGCCGGTGGAAACCTGTATGGCCTTCGACCCCAACAGCCTCGTGAACTCGCGTTTGAAGATGAGGGAAAGAATCATCGGGCTGTATCCTTCCTGCGGCCGAAGATGCCTCGTCGGCCCTTTTGCGTGGGTTCCTCGGGTTGCGCGGCGACCACCACGTCCTTGAACAGATCGGCGAGGTGGGGACGCCGGGGTGCGAATTCGTGGACCGGCCCGGCGGACAGTGCGGCCCGGAGCAGCGCCTGGTCGTCGATTTCTTCGGCGTCGACGATCACGCGGGTCAATCCGTCTGCGCTGGGGGCATCGGACGTTCCCTCGAGGGGATCGGGCTGCGGCTTGACGCCGGCCGAGGCCAAAGCGGCGTGAACCCTGTCGGGGCCTGCCGAAACGGCCAACGCAATCTGCGGCTTTCCCGCGTTGCGCAGCTCGTGGATTGTGCCCTCTGCCACGATCGAGCCGCGGGAGACGATGCCGACGCGGTCGCACAACCGTTCGACGAGATCGAGTTGGTGGGAAGAGAAGATGACGGGAACGCCCGATTTCGCCTTGTCTTTGAGGACCTGGCTCATGACGTCGACCGCCACCGGATCGAGGCCGGAAAACGGCTCGTCGAGAACGAGGATGATGGGATCGTGGACGAGGGCCGCCGCCAGCTGGACGCGCTGCTGGTTGCCGAGGGAGAGCTTTTGCACGTTGTCGTTTCGCCTGCCTGCGACTCCCAGCCTATCGGTCCATTGCTCCGTCGCCCGCGTTGCCTCGGCTTTGCCGAGCCCGTGGAGCCGCGCGAAATACTCCAGTTGCCTCCCCACTTGCATTTTGGGGTAGAGGCCGCGCTCCTCCGGCATGTAGCCGATCTTGCGGCGGACGTCGTCGTCGACCTCCTTGCCGTTCCATGAAACCCGGCCTGAGTCGGTGGAGAGCACCCCCAGCATAATCCGCATCGCGGTTGTCTTGCCTGCGCCGTTCGATCCGACGAAACCAAATATCTCACCAGGCTGGACTCTGAGGCTGAGGCCCTTCAACGCTTGCAACGTCCCGAAGGACTTATTGAGATCCTGAACTTCCAGCATGTTTCATGTCTACCACAATGATCGGCGAGGGGCACGCCTTATTCGCCTCTTGTTCGGCGCAAGGTTTGCCGCCGGAATACGGGAGGGGGAGCGTCTGTGCGAGTGCCCGTGCCGAAAGCGGGGAAAGTGGCGCATGCGCTGAGAAGCGGGGCAAGGGATCGTGCTGGGAAAAAGGGATCGTGCCGGGGAAAAGGGGTCGTGCCGGGGAAACAGGCAGGGGTCGTGTCGAAAAACGGGGCGGGCGAGGCAGACGAAGTTCTTTGTAGACGAAGTTCTTTGTAGACGAAGCTCTTTTGGGCAGCGACGAAAGAGTGCGGATCGGGCGGCGAGGAGAAGTGCGGATCGGGCGGCGGGGAAGCGGCGAGGAGAAGTGCGGATCGGGCGGCGAGGAAGCGAGAAGAACGAGAAAGCGTCCGCCGACCGGCAGTCAGGCTGCCATCGACGGACGCTCGACCTTTCTAAAAGGGGCTGAGTTGCGCCTCAGCGTGTCTGGAGCTGTGGATCCTTTTCCATGCCTCGGAGGCCGAGGTAAAGCAGGTTCGTCACCTGGGCGGCGACGAGTTTCTTATCGACCTGCATGTTCTCGCTCCACCACTGGCCTATCTGTCCGACGCCGCCGGCGAGGATCTGCCCGTAGACGGGCGCCGACGCAGGGTCGAGTCCCTGCTTCTCCAGAAGCGGGGCGAGGAAAATGGTGACCTGGTCTGCGATGTCTGCCATGACGGTCTCGAAGGTCTCGCTCCTGACAGCAGTTGGCGACTGGTGGGCGAGCAGATGGAATCCGTCGGCGTTTTCCTCGATGAAGTCGAGAAGGGTGACGACGATTCCTTCAAGGACTGCTCGCGCGCTGTGCTCGGGACGCATCTGGGACCGCAGAATGTCGGAAAGAGCCTTCACTTCGCGGTCGACGATAACCTGATAGAGACCTTCCTTCCCTCCGAAATGCTCGTAGACGATGGGCTTGGAGACGCCTGCCGCACTCGCGATTTCTTCGACGGAGACGGCATCATAGCCTCGAGTTCCAAAGAGCTGGCGGGCTACGCGGATCAGCTGTTCACGGCGCTCGGCTCGGGACATCCGCACGCGCCGGGGTGACGAAGAAGAATTTGCGCTCATGTGTCAATTATTGCAGTAAAAGCGGCTGTTTACTTCAGTCCGAAGGAGGATCTCTCCCCATTGCCACTCCGCTTGGACGCCGAATGGATCGTGCGACCGTAAAAAAAGCCTGCTTTTCAACGTGTGGATGCGCGGGCTCGTCTGCTCCGCCAAATGCCCGCCATTTCGCGCATCGTGGAGGGAAAGGCCGAGCCGGGCGGGGCTTGGCCTCGACCGCTGGCGAAGGCGGCTCGCTGAGGCCGAACCTTCAACATATCGTTTCGCTCAAAGGAAAGAGCTTCGCTTCCGGTGAACAGCGAGATGCCAGCCCAGACGTCCTCGGCTTGACTCTCGGATGGCTTTCCGACTTTGGGATGACTTTTCTCGGACGCGCCTATACAATCGTCCGGGTGATCCGCCCTGGTGTAATGGCAGCACAGAGGTCTTTGGAACCTTTTGTCCGGGTTCGAATCCTGGGGGCGGAGCGGATGCGGCGTGCAGCCGGAGCCGCTGCGCGCGGACGGCATAGGCGAAACCTTCAGGCAGCGGTTAAACTTGGTCCATGACCACAGGAAGGGGCCTACTGTGAGCAGACCGCATCCGGCCGCCGTCGTCATTCTGGCCGCCGGTCAGGGCACCAGGATGAAATCCGAGATCCCCAAAGTCCTCCATCCCATGTGCGGCCGCACGCTCCTCGGCCACGCGATCTTCGCGGCGCGGGGGCTTGCCCCCGATCACATCGCCGTCGTCGTGCGCCACGAACGCGACCGCGTCGCCGCACACGCCGCCGAATGCGACCCCGGAATCACGATTGCCGACCAGGACGAGATCAAGGGCACGGGCAGAGCCCTCTGGTGCGGCTTGCGCGCCCTTCCGGCGGATCTTTCAGGGCCGGTCGTCGTGACTGCGGGGGACACGCCCCTGCTTTCGGCCGACGTCTTGTTGCGCCTTCTGGGGCGGCACGAGGGCAATGCGGTCACGGTTCTGACCGCCGTCGTGCCCGACCCCACAGGCTACGGCAGGATCGTCCGCGACGCTGAAGGGACAGTCGCCGGCGTCGTCGAGCACAAGGACGCGACGCAGGAACAACGTGAAATCGCCGAGATCAATACGTCCACGTATGTTTTCGACGCCGACTTCCTCCGCGGGGCCATCGGCGGCCTCGACACCGAGAACGCGCAGGGCGAGATGTACCTGACCGACGTCGTGGCGAAGGCCTACGAATCCGGCGCAGGCGTCGGCTCGTACGTCGTCGAGGACTCGTGGCTCGTCGAAGGGTGCAACGACCTCGTCCAGCTGGCGGCCCTGCGGGAGCAGATGAATCGGAGGACCCTGGAGGCGTGGATGCGCTCCGGGGCGGCGATCGTCGATCCCGCGACCACTTCGATCGACGTGACCGCCGCCTTGGCGCCGGACTGCCGGATCCTGCCCGGAACGGGGCTGTACGGGACGACGTCGATCGCGAAGGGCGCCCTAGTGGGCCCGGGCGAGTTCACCAACGCCCTCGTGGGCGAGGGGGTCGATGCGCGCCACGTCGTGGTTCGCGACGCGGCCGTGGAGGCGGGAACCGCGCTTCCGCCCTATACAGTGCTGACCGGGGGCGCGAGGGCCGCCGGCGTTTCCGAATAGCGAGGGAAACTATGACCGGAATGCGGATGGCGAACGACAAACGCCTCGTTCTCGTAAGCGGCCGGGCGCATCCGGCGTTGGCGAGGGAAGTCGCGGACGAACTGGGAATCGACCTCTTGCCGGTCACCGCCTACGATTTCGCCAACTCCGAGATATATGTCCGTTTTGAGGAGTCGGTGCGCGGCGCCGATGTGTTCACCCTCCAGTCCCACGCCGACCCCATCAACACGTGGCTCATGGAGCAGCTCATCATGGTCGACGCCGCCAAGCGGGCCTCGGCCAAGCGAATCACCGCCGTCGCCCCCTACTATCCGTACGCCCGCCAGGACAAGAAGCACAAGGGGCGCGAGCCGATCTCCGCCCGCCTCGTGGCCGACCTATTCAGGACGGCCGGCGCCGACCGCATCATGTCCGTAGACCTGCATGCCGCGCAGTCGCAGGGTTTCTTCGACGGCCCCGTCGACCACCTGTGGGCGATGCCGACCCTGGTTGAATACGTTCGCGGACGCATCGACGTCGGCAGCGCCGTGGTTGTCTCTCCCGACGCCGGCCGGATCAAGGTGGCCGAGCAGTGGGGCAATCGGCTCGGGGGCGTGCCTCTCGCGTTCGTGCACAAGACCCGCGACCTCACTCGCCCCAATCAGGCGACGGCGAACCGCGTGGTCGGCGACGTCTCCGGACGCACCGCCGTGATCGTCGACGATCTCATCGACACGGCCGGAACGATCTGCGGCGCGGTGCGCATCGTGCTGGAGGCGGGGGCCAAGGACGTCATTGTCGCCGCCACCCACGGGGTGCTCTCTGATCCGGCGACCCAACGTCTGCGCGAATCGGGGCTGCGCGAGCTCGTCGTCACGGACACGCTCCCCATCGGCCCGGAAAAGCGCTTTCCGGCCATGACGGTGCTTCCGATCGCACCGGTTCTGGCCCGCGCCATCGACGAAGTCTTCGAGGACGGGTCCGTCACGAGTCTTTTCGACGGCGCGTACTGACTCGGCTCGCGCCCGTGCTTCCGCCTGATTTCGGCGGAGTCTAGGGCGGAAACTGGCGCGAAACATCGCCGCCCGTCCGGACGAGGACTCTCGGTTGGCGTCAATGGCAGGTTGATGTGACATACGCATCCGAAGTTTGCTCTGGTTTTCGAGAAACTCACAGTTATCTTTGACCAACCCGAGTTTTCCTTCGCATTCCGCGGATTCTTTGGCCATTCGGCGATAAAACGGAGATCAATCGGGGAGAGCTATCCATCATTGATACTTTGTGGGGCATATCGATAAACAGCTTCTTTTCGCATATAAACCTGATATAAACATTCAAACTCAAATGAAGAGATCAAAACCTATTAAAAATGGTTACCATCGGTATCTCTGGATAACGTCGGTTTAAGGTGTATTTGCTCAAAACCCTGCTTTCGTCCCAGATACTCCTGTTTCAAACGATTCTGGCGTACAACAGTGGCATGAAGGTGATATTTATGCGCCACGTCAAATGGATCTTCGGCGGATGGCGGGCGATTGTCCGGAGGCTTGGCCCGAATGTCGTTCTTCTTGTCTCTGCCAGTTGTGTGTCGTCCTCGTTTCGGCCGGTGTGGCATCTGCTTGCGTGAGGTGCGAAAGCGCGAAAGGAATCGCATCTTATCTTGTATGTCTTCTTTTCTTTGCGATCGGTCCTGTGTGCGCCCTCTTTGCAAGGTAAGTTCGTCGCCAAATCGACCTCAACCGAGGATGGGGAGTGGGAAGCGCGTGTCATTTCGGCATAAAACTGCCATTGTTGAAGGAGAAACGGGGAGACGCGACGAAGCGCCCTGCTTGCCGTTGTGAACGCTCGCAAGATGATCTTGTCCGCATAGCTAAATATAATCTAGAGCACTTAAACATACTTATCTTGGTTAAAAAGTTAAAAGATGCTGATTGCATATATGAATGCATAAAAACTAAACAACACGCTATTAGTTTTAACGACACACCTCGGGAGGAAACCCGCTCTGGTGGTGTGGACAAAGTTCGTTGTAGGCTAGCTGCAGGCCCGGCAAAGGGTTCCATGGTCAAGGGTCCATGGTTTCACATACAGAGGAAGGTACTTTTCATGTCACAGGAGTTTAAGGATGTAGATGGTGCGAATCTTCAGATTTCCTCCATCTTGGACGAGAACATGAGCAGCCTCAACGCGCACAAGTCGGCCATCAACGGCAAGACGACGGAGCTGCGGGGCAACGTTCAGTTCCAGGGCGGAGCGGCCCAGGCCTTCACCGCCGCTTTCAACGCTCTCGAGGAGGCCAGCAACAGGCTCTTCCAGAAGCTTGGCGTTTACAGCCAGGAGACGAAGAGCACGGGCTCCACTTCCGAGCAGGCCGACATCGACGAGGCTCAGAGCTACAAGAACCTCGGCTTGGACTCGCTCATGGGTGGCGGAAGTTCCGCTGTCTAGGCTGATTCTCAAGACGATATTTATCTAGGCGAAATTAGGAAAGGACAACCACACTCATGACCATTCTCTACAACTACCCCCTCATGCAGGCAGGCGTTGCCGACATCAAGTCCCATGCGCAGAAGGTGCGCGAGGAGACCGAGACGATGGGCAACCGGATCGAGGGCATCATCCGCGAAAGGCTCGGCGGTCAGGCGGCAGAAGCCTTCCACACGATCTTTATGAGCTGGATGAAGGACTGCGACGTCATGGTCCAGGCTACGGACGCCCTCGGCCTCGTGCTTGACGGATCTGTTACGAACATGCAGGGAACGGACAGCAGCAATGCTCGCCGTTTCGGCGCCTAAGACCGCTTGTCGATAAAAGCTGTGTAGGCGGCTCAATACGGCCGCCTACACAGCTTTTGTCGTAATCCGAGTGTTTTCGCAGCACTCGTCACTCTATGGATTTCGATAGCATTCCAAGTCTTCTCACGCTTGCCGCTCTCTTCGTTGCGACGGTTCACAACGTCGTTTCCGAGGCCTCACCGCCGCGAATTCGACTTTGCGGAATCGGAAGGGATATGAAGGCAAGCACACGTATTTAGTCAAATGGCTCGTTTCGGTGCCCGCCGAGGACTTCCTTTCACATCCACCTTGTGGACGACGTCGTCATGCGACGCCGACGAGACTAGACTCCACAATGTCTCCACAATTTTTCGATCTGTATTTCTGAGGACACGCTATGAGAAGGAACGAAACCTTTGCTGCTCTGTCCGTTTCGCGTGGTCTGAGCCTGCTCGCGGTTCTGCTGCTGGCCTACGCAAGTGTGTTCGTCGCGGCTCCCGCCGGAGCCAACAGCGGCAGCACGCCCGACGGGGCCGGCTACAGCGCGCCGGACCGTGTCGCCGTCGGCCAACCGCTGACGGTCAAAGGCGTCGGCTGGATGAATCAGGAAAAGAAGGAAGGCTCGCTCGTCGCCGTCAAGATTGACAACGGGGGCCTCAAAGCGAAATCCGCTGTCAAGAATCCTGCCAATGGAAAGGTCGAGACCGACAAGGGCGTCTTGGCGATGGTCAAGGCGGATGCGTCCGGAAACTGGACCGCGACCATTTCTGCGGAGACTTTGGGCCAGCTGAAAGAGGGCAAGCACACGGTCCAGTTCTCGAGCGGCTCAGGCCTTCAAGGCGACGTCGTGCGGCAATCGAGCGCCGCGTTCGTGTACGGCGCCGAGGCGGGAAAGCCCAATCAGAATCCGAATCCACAGGCGCCCGCGCCCAAGGAGGCTCCTCAGGCGCCTGCACCCAAGGAAGCCGCGCCGCAGAACCAGCCGAACAATACGCCCTCTAGCGCCACTCCGCCGACGTGGTCACACGTTGATCTGGCGGACCCGTCGGACAAGTCGGGCGCCAAAGCTTGGGTTGAGAAGGAAATCAAGTCGGACACGGACGTGAAGTTCCGCATCAAAGGCACCGGATGGAAGAACTCAGCGGGGAACGGCCCGTCCACGGTCTTCGTCAAGATCAACAAAGGCGAGAACGAACAGTACGAGCGGGCCAAGGCCATCGGCCATCCTTCGGTCAAGGGAGACAAAACCGTCTGGGCGCTTGTCGCCCAAGACAACCCGGAGAACGACACGAACGTCAAGGCCATCGAGTCCAACGGCGACTTCGAAGTCGAGATTGACGTTCCCAAGAACGTGAAAGAGGGTCAGTACTTCACCGTTTCTCTGCTCTCGGGGCAATCGGACACGAAAGACGTCAAACGGTCAATGACCTCCGAACAGTTGACGGTCCTTGAGCCAACCACGTGCACGCCGTCGGTTGAGAAACCGACTGTCAAAGTGGAGAACGCCAAGGTGCACCTGGGCGGCACCGTAAAGGTCAGCGGCAAAGGGTGGTGCCACCCGCAGGACGGCCAGGGTGCCTCGAAGATCGCGGTCAAGATCGACGACGGAAAATACAAGCGCCTTAATGTGCCGCAGGGCGGCAGCGACGCGACGGTCTGGGCAATCGTGGAAAACGCGGACTCCAAGACCGGCGACTGGACGGCCGAGATCCCGCTGCCCGACGGAACCGACGAGAAAGCGGTTCGCGGAGGCAAGGGCGGGAGCGATCCCGTCCTCCCGGAAGGCAAGCACCGTTTGACGTTCGTCACCGGGAACACAATCAAGCCGGGCGACGCGGACCGGAAGATCGAGTCCGAGGAATTCGACGTCGGAGAATACCAACCGAGCGGCACGCCCGAGCCGGTCGAGGCGAACGAGGATCTTAATAACGACAACAAACAGGGGATGACCGTTAAGCGCGGCAGGGACGGTCGGCTCGTCGTCACTGTTCCGAAGGCCAAGGCCGAGGGAGGCAAAGACAACCACAAGGGCGGCCAGAACGCCACTGACAAGAAGACCTGGGTTTTCCTGAATGCCTACGACAAGGACGGAAATCCTCGCCAGCCCTGGGGCGCCAGGTGGTTTGAGACGGACAAGGACGGCATGGTCCTCGGTCTGCCAAAGGACGTGTCCCTTCCCAATGGCGCCATGAAGATCACGGCGCAATCCGGCAAGCCCGGCGAAGACTTCGGCGCCCTCCTGGGATGGGTGCCGTTCGAAGGCCCCAAGAATCCGGACAACCCGACCAATCCTCCCGGCGGGAATCAGCCTCCCGGCGGCGAGAATCGGCCGCCCAGCGGGAATCAGCCGCCGAGCAACCGCGGCAACCAACCTCCGGGCGGAAATCAAGGAAATGGCGGCGGACAGCAGGGCAGGACGGGCGGCTCCACGATCGTGAGGCGTTCGGTTCAATCGGGCACGCGTCAGTCGATCATACCCGGAAGGTATGTCATTCAAAGGGCAATCGCCGGTCAGCAGCCGCAGAAGCCGGCCCAGCCGTTCTTCCCGAAGCCCGACTTCTCGCCCCTTCCCCCTGTTCCAAACATCAGGGGCTTGACGCTCCAGAACGCCGGAAACATCGGAAAGCAGATGGAAGGCAAGATCTTGGTGCTCGCGCCAGCCGGACGTCAGCCGGGCGAATGGGTCTTCCTCTACCTCTATCCTCAGGGCAGCCCGCTCGGGTGGATGCAAATCGACAAAGAAGGAAAGATTCGAGTCGACACATCCACTCTTCCCGACGGCTCCTACAAGTTCGCGTTGATAGATTCCACCGGGGCGCTCATCGGATGGACCGACCTCGACGTCGGCAACGTCAAGAAGTCCCCGTCGCCTTCTCCGACGCCGACCAAGGCCTACGGCCCGGCCCGCATCCCCCCGAAAGCCGAGGGGGACGACAGTCAGCCGATATGGCCATGGATGCTCGGCGGAGCAGCCATTTCCGTGACGGTCGTCGCAACCTCCCTCATCGCTTCGCGGCGTCAAGGCAAGTGAAAGCGAGGAGTAGTCATGATTGCTTCGCGCAAAGGCCTGAAGCCTGCGCTTGCCATCCTCATGGGCTTTATGCTCGCCATGCTGGTCGACGCAGGCGCCCATGCCCTTCCGGACGACTCCCCGGGAACCGAGGCGTCCGTGACGACGAAGACGGTCCAGGCGGGTCAGCAGGTTTCCTTCACGGCGACCGGTTTCCCGGCGGGCGCGACCGTCTACGTCCAGCTTGACGACGGTGCGACCCACTGGGACAGCAGCCTTCCGGGAAGGTCCATTCTGCATAAGAAGGTTCCCTCTTCTGGGAAAGTCTCGGGGTCCGTCGTCCTTCCCGCCAATGTCGCTCTCGGAGCGCATTGGCTGCGCTTCAACGCAACGACAGCTGATCCGAACGGGGGACCTCAGCAGATCACCTGCCGGGGAGACTCCGATTTCACTGTGGTTGCCGCCCAAGGGCAAGGCGAAGGCGGCGGGCAACCGGGCGGCAACGGCGGCGGCAACCAGGGCAACAGCCAAAACGGCAACCAGGGCAACAGCCAAGGCGGCAACCAAGGCAACGGCCAGGGAGGCAACAACGGCGGAGGCCAGCAGCCCGGAGGCGGCGCTCAACAGCAGGGGCAGCCTGGCGCGCAGCAGGGCGTTGCGGTAGACGCCCAAGGAAGGCCCCTCCCGCCGGGAGCGGCTCCTTCGGCCACTTCTACCGTGAAGATAGGGGGACAAATCATGACCATCGCCCCCGAAGCCGCCAGCCCGGTGCCGACCGAACGCCCGAAGAACACCGCCAAGAAGACTCCGGTCATGCCATCGTCGGCTCCCAAGGCCGCGGCTGAGGAAGAGTCCGGTGGGCCCAACATGGGCGTGGTCGGCGGAATGGCTCTCGTCTTCATCGGGCTGATCACCGCCACTCTCATCACGAATCGCGCAAAGGCCATCGCGGCGGGCTCGTCTCGGGGCGAGGCCTCCGGCTCAAGCCCTTACGGTCCGGCCCTCGCCGCTGCCGGTCCGCAGGCCCTTGACGGCTCCGACACGGACGCCGCCGGCGCCTCCGGGGCGGCTGGGGGCGGCGCGCTGGCCGCAGACGGGTCGGCAGCGGCTTTCGACGACCCTGACGCGGACGAGTCGGCTTCCGTCTTGGACGGCTCGGCGCCCGACTGGCCGCCTCTTGCCCCGGACGCGTCGGAGAGCGTCTCCGATTCAGGTGCGGCAGCATTGGGCGGCCGGGACTCGGAGGGCCAGGATTGGCGCGACGTCGCCTCCTCGGATGCGGATGGCGCGGTCGCCGACGGCGATCTGGCATCCGCCCCTGACTCCGACGCGACCGACTCGGAGGATTCCGCCTTCGACGGGGACATCGAAGATTCTGCGGACGACGGCTCCTGAGGATGACAGGCGCTTCCCCGGCGCGGTAATATACGTAGGTTGCCTCGGCGAGGGAAAGCAGACGTGTCTTTCCGTTATCGACGCGGTGGGTGTGCCTTCGTGCACGGCCGTCGGAATCGAGGCCGCACGCGCTCGAAATTCTCGGGCGCCACACGAAAGGAGAGCCACATGTCAGACAAAATCCAGGTCGATCGCCGCAAGTCCTTCGGAAAGGGCGCGTCCCGCCAGCTTCGCCGCGACGGCCGCACGCCCGCCGTCGTCTATGGGCACGGCTCCGATCCCGTCCACATTTCCTTTGATTCGCACGAGATCTTCCTAGCCACCAAAGGGCAGGCCAACCCGATTCTCACGATTGAGCTGGAGGGCAAGGAGCAGCTCGTTCTCGTCAAGGAGCTCCAGCGCAACCCTTTGACGCGCATCATTGAGCACCTTGATCTTCTGCGCGTCAAGCAGGGCGAAAAGGTCGACGTCGAAGTTCCCGTCGAAGTCGCCGGAGAGTCCTTCCCCGGCACGATCCACACCGTCGAACTCATGCACGTTCTGGTCAAGGCCCCGGCCACGGCGATCCCCGAGGCGATCGTCGTCGACGTCGAAGGCCGCAAGGACGGCGAAAACATCACTGTCGCGGACTTGACCTTCCCCGCCGGCGTCGAGGTCGAGACCGACCCCGAGTCGATCGTCGTGGTCATCGCGACTCCGTCTTCCCCCGCCGAGGAAGACGCTCCCGCCGCCGAGGAAGCGGCGGACGCAGAAGAAGCCCCGGCCGAATGATTGTCAAGCGTGTGGCGCCTCTCGGGGCGCCACACGCATTGGAGGCAAGGTGTTCGCAGCGGTCGGCCTGGGAAATCCCGGCCCACGGTACGCAGCCACGCGCCACAACGCGGGGCACATGGTCATCGACGAGCTCGCATCCCGCGCTCGCGGGAAGCTTTCACGACTGAAGAACACGGGGGCGCTCGGCCTCGAGTGCCACGTGGGGCCCCCGCCTTCTCGCAGAGCCGTCCTGTCCGTGACGACCCGGTACATGAACGAATCCGGAGGCCCCGTCGCGGCGCTTCTCGGCTATTTCAAGATCGCTCCCCAGAGTCTCATCGTCATCCACGACGAGCTGGACCTTCCCTTCGGCACGATCCGTCTCAAACGCGGCGGGGGAGAGGGAGGCCACAACGGTCTCAAATCAATCACTCAAGCCCTCGGAACGAAAGAGTACATTCGCTTGAGATTCGGGATCGGACGCCCGCCCGGACGGCAAGACCCCGCCGATTTCGTTCTTTCACCCTTTGCCTCCTCGCAGACGAAGGAACTTCCGCTCCTCATATCGGAGGCGGCCGACGCCGTCGAAGACGTCGTTCTCAGCGGCCTCGAGGCCGCCCAGCTCAGGCTTCACACGAGGTGACCGTGCTCAGCGCCCTCCTGCCAATCGTCGCAGCCGACCCTGCAATTTCCTCCGCTCTCGGTCAAAAGGGCAATCGCGACTTAGCGATGCCCCGCGGCCTTGTCCCTCCGGTTCTCGCACTCATGGGAGGTGCGCACGGCCTGGGGAACGCGCACGCCCCCGAAGGTCCGCACGGGTCGAACGCCGCTCGAAGCCACGCAGAGCCGCCCCTCGTCGTCGCCGTCACGCCGACTGGCCGCGAGGCCGACGAACTGGTCGGCGCGCTTCGCGCCTATCTTCCCGAAGAAACGGTGGAGCTCTTTCCCGCCTGGGAAACGCTCCCGCACGAGAGGCTGTCGCCGCGTTCCGACACGGTGGCGCGTCGAATACTCGCCCAGCGCCGGCTCGCCCATCCCGAGGACTTCGCCCCCCTTCGCGTGCTCGTCATGCCCGTTCGCGCGCTCTTGCAGCCGATTGCGGAGGGGCTGGGCGAGCTCAAGCCCGTGCGGGTCAGGACGGGCGACGTCGTCGATCTCGAATCCCTCGAACGCGCACTCGTCGACGCGGCATACTCCCGCGTCGACATGGTAGAAGGCCGGGGACAGTTCGCCGTTCGCGGAGGCCTCATCGACATCTTTCCGCCCACCGACCCCAGGCCCTCGCGCATTGAGCTTTTCGGCGACGACGTCGAAGAAATCCGCGTCTTCTCCGTTGCCGACCAACGATCGCTCGAAGCGAGGGACGAAGTGTACGCGCCCCCGTGCCGGGAGATCCTTTTGACCGCCGACGTCCGCGCCCGCGCCCGCGAACTCGTCGCGGAGCTCCCCGGCGCCGTCGACATGCTCGACAAGATCGCGGAGGGCATCGCGCCCGAGGGGATGGAGTCGCTCGCGCCCGTGCTCGTCGACATGGTTTCGGTGGTTGCCACGATCCCGAAGGGAGCTCGGATCGTGCTCGTCGAGCCGGAAAGAATCTCCCAGCGCGCCGATTCCCTCATTGCGACCACGGAGGAGTTTCTCTCCGCGGCCTGGAGTTCGGCGGCTGCGGGCGGAGCCGTGCCCGTCGACGTCGACAGGGCTTCCTTCGCCGATCTCGACGAGACGCGCGAGGCGGCGGACAAGCGCGGAATGGGATGGTGGACGCTCGCCGGCTTCTTCGACGGCCAGGGACGCTCCCAGGCCGACGCCGCCGAACCGAAGAAATTCATGGGGAAAGTCGACGAGGCGATCGCCGACGTCGCCGAGAAGGCCCGGGAGCGGTGGCGCTTGGCGCTCGCCGTCGAAGGGGCGGGCCTGGGCCGCCGCATGCGCGAACAGCTTGAGGAGGCTGGGGTCCCCGCGACATTCTCGGAGGACCTTGCCGAGCTCGAACCCGGCGTGTGCCACGTGACCGCGGCGCCCATCGCCTCGGGCTTCACGATGAAAGGCCAGCGCCTGGCGCTCTACGCCGCGGCGGACATCACGGGCAGGGGCGGCTCGTCGACGCGCGACATGCGCAGGATGCCCGCGCGCAGGAAGAACGCCGTCGACCTTCAGGCGCTCAAACCCGGGGACTACGTGGTCCACGAGCACCATGGCGTGGGCCGGTTCGTCAAAATGGCCAAACGTTCGATCGGGGCGAGCCGCGAGACCCAGCGCGAGTACCTCGTCCTCGAATACGCCTCCACGCGCCGCGGCGCCCCGCCCGATCAGCTCTGGGTCCCCACAGACTCCCTTGACCAGGTCTCGCGGTACGCCGGCGGCGAGGCCCCGTCCCTGAACAAAATGGGCGGAAGCGACTGGGCCAAAACCAAGGCCGGCGCGCGGGCGGCGACCAAACAGATCGCCCAGGAGCTCGTGCGGCTCTACGCCGCGAGGCAGGCCGCCAAGGGATTCCAGTTCTCGCCCGACACCCCGTGGCAGCGCGAGCTCGAAGATTCCTTCGCCTACGTCGAAACGCCCGACCAGCTCCAAACCATCGACGAAGTCAAGGCGGACATGGAAAAGCCGACGCCGATGGACCGGCTCATATCCGGCGACGTCGGCTACGGCAAGACCGAGATCGCCCTGCGCGCGGCTTTCAAGGCGGTGCAAGACGGCAAGCAGGCGGCCGTCCTCGTGCCCACCACGCTGCTCGTCTCCCAGCATTACGAGACCTTCCGCGAGAGGTACTCGGGCTTTCCCGTGCGTCTGGCCCAGCTTTCGCGCTTCCAGTCCGAACGCGAGGCCGCCGAGACCGTCAGGGGGCTCGCCGACGGGACGGTCGATGTCGTCATCGGCACCCACCGTCTTCTCACCGGAAACGTGCGATTCAAGAACCTCGGGCTCGTGGTGGTCGACGAGGAGCAGCGTTTCGGGGTCGAGCACAAGGAAACCCTCAAACAGCTCTATCCCGACGTCGACGTCCTCTCGATGTCCGCGACGCCCATCCCGCGCACGCTCGAGATGGCTGTGACGGGCGTGCGCGAGATGTCCACGCTCGCCACTCCGCCCGAGGAGCGCCATCCCGTCCTCACATACGTGGGTCCGAAGGACAACAAGCAGGTGCTGGCTGCGATACGCCGCGAGCTGCTGCGCGACGGGCAGATCTTCTACGTCCACAACCGCACGGGCGATATGGCGCGGGTCGCTGCGCAGATCGGCGAGCTTGTGCCCGAGGCCCGGGTCGGCGTGGCCCACGGGAAAATGAGCGAGCACCAGCTCGAACTGGTCATCCAGGCCTTCTGGGACAAGGAGATCGACATCCT
>ERZ773059.10-NODE-10-length-86132-cov-6.349791_pt1 | contig 86132 bp, 75 predicted proteins | sample MGYA00580514_ERZ773059 | MGnify/ENA primary metagenome ERZ773059 (study PRJEB29015, sample SAMEA2737981) | human oral metagenome | biome: human oral; feature: human-associated habitat; material: dental | place: China | collected 2056 ...
AAACAGATTGCAATAATCTGTTTTCAGCCCAGCGCAAGAGGTCGACACCTGGGAGATATCGACCCTTATAGTGTTCCTGAGGAGGGGTAGTGAGCGGGGGTAATATTACAGAGATGTTACTTTAAATTTAATGCCACCCGTCTTGACACACGCGTGCCCATCTGGCGCTTTCGGTGCGAGGACTGTATACTAGGAAGTATGAGTTTTCATATTGCAATCGACGCCCGCGTTATCAATTCTGGCACGGGCACATACGTCGTGAAGCTGCTCGAGCAGCTGGAGCGGCTTGATACAACCAACCGCTATAGCATCCTCGTTCCTACTAAGGACCGCGACTACTGGCAGCCACACAACCCTAACTTCACCATCCGTACGGTTGATTTTGCTAACTATTCGCTAGCAGAGCAACTTGGCTTCCGGCGCTACTTAGATGAGCTAGGGCCCGACCTAGTACATTTTTGTATGCCGCAGCAACCGGTCTTTTACAGAGGTAAGCACGTCACAACAGTGCACGATATGACCCTTCTTAAGACGTACAATTCCGACAAAAATTGGCTGATGTTTCATCTTAAGCAGTTGGTAGGGCGCTGGGTGTTTCGGCGGATTGCCCGCACCAGCGAGCATATCATTACCATCTCTCAGACGACTAAGCAAGAATACCAAGACTTTACCAATATCCCCGATAGCAAAATCTCGGTCATCTACGAGGCAGGCGAGGTGCACCCTGGGCAGCTCACGCCATATATCGACCTCCCCTTCAAGCGGTTCATTATCTACGTTGGGCAGCAGCCTGATTATAAAAATTTGCGCCGCCTCGCGGCCGCACACCAGCAGCTGCTGAGTCGCTGGCCTGACCTTGGCCTGGTGTTTGTAGGGCGAATGAATGAAGACACCAAGCGCAACCAAGCCTACTACCAGCAGCAAGGCTATCGCAATATTCACTTCACTGGGTTTATCCCCGACGGGCAGCGTGATTGGCTGCTTAACAAAGCCGAGGCATACGTCTTTCCATCACTGATGGAGGGGTTTGGCTTGCCACCACTCGAGACGATGGCGTATGGCACAACCCCTGTTATATCGAGCAATACCTCGTGTATGCCCGAAATTTTAGGCGATGCTGCCGAGTACTTCGACCCACTCGATGTTGATGCCATCGCTAGCGCAATCGACCGCGTCCTCAGCCAACCAGCGCGCCGTCGCGAGCTTATCGTCAAAGGCAAAGCCCAAGCTGCTCGCTACTCATGGGAACGCTGCGGCAAGGAAACGTTGGCGGTATATGAGCAAGCGTTACGGCAATCATAATCAGTCTATTTATAGCCAATCTGAGTGATTGTGGTATCAGAGTCGTAAAGTCTCGTTCACCTTAGTGTGAGTCTATTCTCTCTTGCCTTATATAGGTGTAGTGTCATTTTATACTAATACTTTGCTTCTGCTCTGTATCGCATTCTATTAAAAATAGTGGAATGGCACAAGAATTAGCACGCCACTATAAAGTAGATATTTAGTAGTATTGCAAAAATAACCGGCCATCACTGACCGGTTATAAGATATATCATAGCGTAGCTTTTACTCAGCTTCTTCTAGCTGGATAATCACATGGCGCTCGCGGCCTTCGCCTTCGGAGATGGTCGTGATGCCAGCTGCGTCGGCAGCAACTTGGTGGACGATGCGCCGATCGGCTGGGTTGAGGTGAGCGGTGTAGGGCTCACCAGTTGCACGCACGCGCTCGATCCAACCCCGGGCTTTGTCGGCAATCTTTTCCTCGTGCTGCTTTTTGTAGTCGGCAATATCGACACTCACCCGCACTACCGCGGCATTTTGCGCCCGCAGCGCCGACGAGACGATATATTGCAGTGCCCGTAGTGTCTCTGCCCCACGGCCAATCAAGATACTATTGATATCCGACGACTCTACCCGAAGTGTCATTACCTCGCCATCGTCATCACCCGATACCGCAATATTTTCGCCAAAAAATGAGATGATGTTCTGGAGATATTCTCGGGCAAATGTTACTGATTGGTATCGATCCATCGGGTTCTCCTCCTCTGTTATTCTTTGGCTTTGATGCGTGTGATGTTGGCTTCTGTAGCCGCTTTGGCGCGCTTTTTCGTCGTTTTTTTCTTGGCAGGCGTTATAATATCTACTTCATCAGCAATTGCTTCAAGCTCTTGCTTGTCTTTGCGGAGGAGATATGACTGCTGCGCTACCGCTACGAGATTAGATGCTGTGTAGTAGAGTGCCAACGCCCCTGGCAGGCCCATCATGATCATAAACATCATCACTGGCATAAACTTCGCCATATTACGCATCATCGCCGCGTTCATTTCAGAGGGGTCGGCCTCTTTGCCGGCGGCCGTCTCCTTCATGATATCGCGGAAACGCTTGGTACTCTTGCCAGTTGGCATAGTCTGCTTGGTCATCACGTATTGAGTGAGGGCTGAGATGATTGCGAGAGCGAGGAGCGGCCAGACAATACCATCCTTGCCAAGCGCTACCTTAGTGAGGTCGATAAAGCCGAGCATGGTGTGGTTGAACTGCTCAGGGTGGTTGATGATGGTCTTGATGGCATCGATATTCTTGAGTGGCTCGTAGATGTAGCGCGCCACTTGGTCGCGGTGGAGCGAGATGATCATGATTACCTGGTAGAGGCCGATAAAGATCGGAATCTGAATAAAGAGCAGTAGAATTGAGCGAAATGGCTTGATACCGTACTTTTTATACAGCTCCATTTGCTGCATCGCTTCTACTTGGCGGTTGCCATTAGCCGCTTTCTTGATCTTGGCCAGCTCAGGCTGCATCTTGCGCATCTGTTTGCTCTGGTGAAGCTGCCGCTTGAGTAGTGGGTAGAGCAAGAAGCGGATGATGACCGTGAAGAGAATCACCGCCACACCAAAGTCACCACCAGGGATGATACTATAGATAAGTAAAAGTGCGTTAAAAATGGGCTGTAAAATTATTGTCTCAAACATATTGACTCCGATTACTGCATTTATTGTATCATAGGTGGCCACGGAAGATGAATTGTGGCGAAATATTTTTGGAAATCAATCGTTGATATATGCGATAGACCACTACTAATGTTGTATATGAGAGTATTTATGGCTCTAGGAAAGAACGCTCACTCAGCTTGCCTTTCATTGGTATAGAATGACAAGAAAAGAATTTTTTATAAATATTTTGAGTTCTAGCTTCCACTGTTTATAAAGAACTATTTGGTATTGATTTGACTCAAAGTACTATGAAATAGGTTGCGCAAAGAAGACTGAGAGGATATAAGGATATAAGATTTTATTCTGCCTTATCTCTTTCATCACTTGGCGTTGCATCACCAGGGCAAATACCAGCTCGCACAAGAAGATTTGTCACCACCAGCGCAAGCTCATCATGCGACGTGGTAAGTACTTCGCTTGAGGTAATGATCAGCGCAACGTCGTACACTCCTGTAAAGTGCGGTACGTGCTGGCGCAGAATCTCGTAGATACGGCGACGAATGCGGTTGCGCCCTACTGCAGATTTGTGCACTTTTTTGCTCACCACGACGGCAATTCGTGGCATACGCCGACGGCGATTGGCAACGTATTTGATGGTCAGCAAGCGCGAACGCTCGGCACTCGCATGGCGATACAAATAGCGTAGCCCTCCATAGCCATGAAACCGATATCGTTGCTGTAACATAGCTGTATTATAGCAAATCTACTCACAGACAGAGATAAAATAACCCACCAAGCAGTGGGTTATTTTCGTCGTTTTGCTATCATCACACTACGAGAGTGCGAGGCGAGCGCGGCCCTTGGCGCGGCGGCGCTTGAGCACATTGCGGCCTGCCTTGGTAGCAATCCGTGCCCGAAACCCGTGCGTCCGAGCGCGATGACGAGAGTGTGGTTGGTAAGTTCGTTTTGGCATATCATTGCTATTATACGCGATTGCCCGAGATCTTTCAACTTTTCGCCCTTTTAGTGAATTTTTACTCCCAAGTAGCCTCCGTCATAAGCATAGCCAAATTGTTTATCCACATTTGTTCGCGAGTTATCCACACTTTAACAGGGGTAGTGTGTTTTTGTGGAAAAACTTCACCCCTGTTGCTCTTCTTGCACTCGTCCCTTTGTTGTATTTCTCACGGTTGTGGAAAAGTCGGTTTTTTCTTATACTAAAAGGAGTCATTGTATAACAAACAAGGAGCAGCAAAAGCTAGTGTACCACAGCCTGTGGAAGAGTGTTTTGGGTGAGATTGAAGTGTCGATACCGAGTGGCATTTTTTCGACGTGGTTTGCCAATACCGAGATGCTCAGTAATAAAGATGGAGTGATTACCATTGGCGTGGCGAATATTTTTGCGATTCGCCAGTTTGAAGTGCGCTATGATAGCATTGTCAAAGAAGCGCTGCAGCATAGTGGTATTGAGGTGTCGCGTATCGCTTATGTGGTAAACAAACACGGCAAAAAACGCACCGTCATTAGCCGCGAAACCACTGGCCAGCCAGCCGACCGCGTTGAAGAGCGGGCAGCGGCGCTCATCAGCAAGCCAACTACCCCATCACATTCTAGTTCTCCAACACCAGCGACCAGCCTCAATGCGCGCTATACCTTCCAGAATTTCATTGTCGGCTCGAGCAACGACCTCGCCTACACTGCCTGCCAAGCGGTCGCAAACAGCCCTGGCACGAAGTATAATCCCCTCTTTATCTACGGTGGCGTTGGCCTTGGTAAAACACACCTTATCCAAGCAGTAGGCAATGAGATCCTCGCGCGCGACCCACGCAAAAAGGTCGCCTACCTGAGCTCGGAAACGTTTGTCAAAGAGTTTATCGAGTCGATCCGCTTCAAAAAGGCTGGTTTTTCTGACCGGTACCGCAATGTCGACGTACTGATCGTCGACGACATGCAGTTCATTGCTGGGCGCGAGAAGACCCAAGAGGAGTTCTTTCACACCTTCAATGCCCTCCATCAGGCTAATAAGCAAATTATCATCGGTAGCGACAAGCCACCACACAGCATCCCTACCCTGACGGAGCGCTTGCGCAGTCGCTTTGAATGGGGGATGGCGATCGATATCCAGATGCCCGACTTTGAGACGCGGTGCGCGATCGTCGAGACCAAAGCGAGCTTCGCTGGCGTGACACTTGAGCGCGACACCGTGGAATACCTGGCTAAGAACGTCAAGACAAATATCCGCGAGCTCGAGGGTGCGCTTAATCAACTTCTTGCTTATGCTGAGATGCGCGGCGTCGCTCCTGACGTAATGACAGCGGAGGGTTTGCTTGGTAACGTCCGGCGTAGTCGCCCCCAACACCTTACTGCCAAGCAGATTATCGACAAAACTGCCCGCCATTTCCAGATCGATAGCAAAGAAATCTGTGGTGCTAAGCGAGCTAAGCATATCGTCGTGCCGCGACAAATTGCCATGTACTTACTGCGCAGCGAGCTCCACATGAGCTTCCCACAAATTGCCAATGAGCTAGGCCGCAAAGACCACACTACCGCCATCCACTCAGTCGAAAAAATCGAAAAATCCATCAAGCTTGACTACCTCATCCGTGAGCAGGTCGCTGACATCCGGGACAAACTCTATGCCTAAGCCGTGTGTTTTTTTCGCGACATCTGTGGAAAAGCCGTGCACAGCTGGTCGTATAACCCATGGACAGTCCGTGAGTAGTCATCCACAGCACCAAAAGCACACCATACGAAAGCCTTACTGGCTGGTGGATAACCACCACTTCTCCCCGGCTTATCCACGTCAGCAATCGCAGCGTTTTACACAAGTAGTGAGCAAATCGTACCTCTGTTATTCATCATGGTTTCCACAGTTTCCACAGCACCTATTACTATATCAACCAGATAAAAAGAAAGGATTGTAGATATGAAACTGTCTGTCACACAAGAAAATCTTGCACGAGCGCTCGGGGTTGTTGGGCGAGTTGCGAGCAACCGAGCTGGCCTGCCGATCTTAAATAATATATTATTCCGCACCGAAGGTAATCGCCTCCTTCTCGCTGCGACGAACCTAGAGATTGCCGCTACCTATTATATTGGCGCAAAAGTAGAGACGCCGGGGGTAATTACCCTGCCAGCCAAGCTTGTGAGCGAATTTGTGGCGAATTTGCCGAAGGGGCCAATCGAGCTTGAGACCGATGGCACGCGTATGACACTGACGTCTGGCGGGTATACTTCGACGATTAACGGCGTAGTAGCAGATGACTTTCCGGAGCTACCGACGATTGATGAAGAACAATCAGTACGCTATAGTATCGCTGCTGCAGACTTTAAGCAGGCGGCAGCGCAAACCTTGGTGACGTGTAGTAATGATACGACTCGGCCTGTCCTGACTGGTGTGTATTGGCATACAGTGGATGGTGCGCTGTATATGGCAGCGACGGATGGCTATCGCCTGGCTGAGCGGCGTTTGATGGCAAGCCAGAGTGAGATTGCGGCTATTGTACCAGCGAGTAGCTTGCAGGAAGCGCTACGCTCACTCAGTGACGGCACGGAAGAAGTGGAGGTGCTCTTTGATGAGACGCAGGTGCGCTTTCGGTTAGAGGAAGTGGAGATTACGAGCCGCTTAATTGATGGCACCTACCCAAATTATCGGCAGCTCATCCCTGCTCAGTCTGAGACAAATGTCACGCTGGCAGCAGGCGATTTCTCGCGCGTAGTTAAGGTGGCAGGGCTCTTTGCGCGTGAGTCTGGTGGCAGTGTCACGCTCACCGCCGACCATGATGCGCAGAAATTGAGGATCCACTCTGTTGCATCCGAGCTGGGCGAAAATACCTCCGAGGCGGAAGCTGAGGTCTCGAGCGATGGGCAGATTACGCTCAATTCGCGGTACATTAGTGATGCACTAGGTGTTCTCGATGGCGAGACGATCACCTTCCGCTTTAGTGGTAAGCTCTCGCCCTGCGTCTTGACAGTCGCTCAGCCCGAGCCAAACTACATTCATATTATTATGCCACTGAAGAGCTAGCGATGAAGATAACACGGCTAGCAGTGCAGCATGTGCGAATCCATACGCTCAAGACGCTTGACCTTGAGCCGGGCACGACGCTGATTTCTGGCCCAAATGGCTCTGGCAAGACATCGCTTATTGAGGCGATTTATATTGCGCTACGTGGCACTTCCTTTCGTGGCAGCGATGAAGCAGTCTGCCAACATGAACAAAAAAGTTATACAATTGATCTCGTGACGGATGAGCAACACTATCGCGTCCAGTACGATCGTCGACATGAGACGAAGCGCAAGCGTTTTATCGTTGATGGCACGACCTATGGTCGCCTTCCCTATGGCAAAAAATATCCGATCGTCCTCTTCGAGCCAGATACGCTGCGAATTATCACTGGCTCGCCGCAGCGCCGGCGTGATTTTCTCGATACGCTCATCCAGCAATATGACGCACACTATAGCCATGAGCTGAGCCGCTACCACCGAGCGCTGCAGCAGCGAAATAAATTACTCAAAGACCCTACCCTGAGCGATGCGGCACTTTTCTCGTGGAATCTTATCTTGAGTCAGTATGGTGCGTCGATTATTACGAAGCGTCAGCGGGTGCTGCGTTATCTTAATGCGAAAAGCAGTGCTATGTACCAAAGTATTGCGGGCGTAGCGGATAGTGTTGCGCTGCACTACTCAGAGGATCGCAGCGTGACCGCGCAGCAGCTTCTTGCCGAGTATGAGCAAAAAACAGCGTACGATACAGTGGTTGGCGCGACGAGCGTTGGCCCGCACCGACATGATATAACGGTACTGTTTCGAGGTAATCCAGCTGCCAAGACTGCATCGCGCGGCGAAATCCGCACCATTGTGCTCGCTCTCAAATTTCTCGAAGCAGCCTACATCCAGCAGCAAACAGACCAAACACCACTTATTCTACTCGACGATGTCTTTGGCGAGCTCGACCAACAACGCCAGCAGCGCCTCCTTAGCGAGTTCGTCGATAACCAGATTGTGATGACGAGTGCGGTGGGATGAGTGTTATACGTCGGCACTGCCGCCACGCTGTCGTGGCCGATCAATGGTGTAGTTTGGCATTAGTGGCTGCTGGGTTGTAATATCAATCATATTGGCAGCGTCAAGAACTGACTGCGGCACATTATTGCACTCATATTTGCTAATGGATATTTTGAGTGAACATGCGATGTGCCATTTTTCATCTTGTTTTTGTAAGACAACCTTCAGCGTGTCGCGATTGAGATCGGTACCACTCCCCTTGAAGGCGAGTGCAGCAACCGCCCAAGTCCCCTTCTCTAAAACAGCGTGGCTTTTGATAGTGTATAACGAGCTAATCGTGCTATTGCTCTGGGTGATTGCTTGGTTGATGGCAGACTGCTCTTTGTTTGTCAGTTGTTTGAGGTACGCTTGCGTATAATCATAAGGCAAGGAGATAGACTTCTTTTCGCTATCTAATACAATACCTTGGCGCCGCGTTGATACGGTGTTGTTGTCGCTTTTTGCAATGAGATAGTACGATCCCTTGGGGAGGAAATAATCTTTGCCAGACTCGATTGACTGCTGCGCAACGGTGCGGGTCGGTGCGATTGTTTTTTCGTCTTTGCTGTCAGTCCCCTTGTAGAGTGTGACAGATGTATATTTTGACGTGTCATAGGAAATAGCTAAGTGCTGGTGAGCATTGAGGATTGCGAGAATGATTAAAAGGATAATAAAACCACCACAGATAGCCGCAAGTGTAATAAGTTGTTTTCTTGAGAGTTCCATCATTATTCTCCGAGGGGGTTTTTATAGTTGGCAAATTCGATTTGATAATCGCTCAGCCGCACACCAGAGGCTACGAGCTTTGCAACAGCTTTGTAGCGGTATTGCGGCGATTCAGTTCGGACAACTAAGACGGGTCGATCTTCTCTCTTATAATAGCCAATTGAATAGTAGGCGGTTTTGATTGGCAGCTTAGCAACGATCGGGTATTTATTAATAAATTTATTACCAGCTTCAATTGCTTGCTTGCCAGCAATAGACTCGACTTTATCATATTGATCGATGTGCTCACGTTGCCATTTTTTTGCTTCTGCGGAGCGTGGCGTGAGCTCGATAATGACTGTTTGCGATGGTTTTTGTTTTGCATCAATATCAACACGATAATTGATGAAGCCGTCTTTGGTAGCCGTGATGATGTAATTACCAGCCGGCACATACGTCGTTCCATTGTGGCCAGAATATTCTATATCCGTTGCGGCATTTTTCAGAGTGATTTTGGCATCGCTTGGCACAGCAGCAATCTCAATGGGGATCTTTTGCGATCGATCGACAGCTTGGTAAATTTGATAACCAATAAAACCAACGATGGCAACAGCAGCAAAGATGGTTGTTATGATAATCGTTCGACGTTGGTTCATGCTATACTCCTTCCTTACTTCTTCCTGTACCATACTGCACCATTGTAGTCGAACCCTTCACCAGCGGCGCTTGGAGCTTTTTCGCCCTGGCTGGCCGAGGCATACTTACTCTGGAAGCCCTCGACCTCGCCGACATACACCCAGGTATGCCCTGGTACAAAGGCGACATCACCAGGCTGGAGCTTATCATCAGTAAACTTGCTACCATCGGGTTCATAGGTGCCATTAGCACTCCCAAGGCGTTGCCAATTTTGTTCGGCCCATTGCCGCTGGAAGGTTGTGCCGCGCCCATCAGAGGCGTAGCCACCTTTCGCATTATTATTATAGGTCTTGTCAAAGCCGCTATCGTAGAGAAGGGTTGTGATAAATCCGCCACAGTCAACACCTCCAAAGCTGCCAATATAGCGGCCTTCCCCTTGGGCGGTTTGCACTGCATTCGCATACTCTTGCTTTTTATCAGTGCCGTGACGCTGAGTAGAGGGCAATTCTGGCCACGCATACTTTGTAACAAGCTGCTGGACAGATCCATTGCCATTGCTACCACCAGTATTGCAGGCTGCGGCCGAACCTTTATCGCTTGCATTGTTACTTCCTAGTGCTGCGCTGTCGATATATTTATTATAGAGAGCCTCAGCGTTGGCTTGGCGTTTGTCGAGCGCGCTGCCGCCACTACCTTCGAATTGTTCCTCAAAGATCTTAGCTGCATCTGATGCCGTTGATGTACCACGCAGTGCGTTAGCCACGCCACCACGCCCGGGTGTGTGATTTTGCCATTCGTTGGTGAGGCCCATCTCCCAAGCAAGATAGCGTAGTTGAATATTGAGATCATACGGGTCACCACCCATATCAGCAGCAAATTTGACAACACCATTACCCCACCGGTCAGATGCATCCCATTGAGCGATACCGTGGTGGGTGCCGTTGCTGGCGCGTGGGTCGAGGTTTTGGCCAGATTCCTGCTGGAGATTGCCAACGATACCAGCTGCCTGGGCAAGATTAAGCTTTTGGCCATTACCGGCACTCATGAGGTAGCTGAGGGCCGTCTCGACATTATCTCCCTTGGCCTCAACGACGCCACCACCGTTAGTCGGTGAAGCACAGCAGTTTGCAGCAGCTTTTTGGCTTTGGTTTTGAGTGTTGGTTGCAGAGGAATTACTTGTTGCCGAGCCTGCGTAGCCTGCCATTTCGTCCAGCTGAGCTTGCATGAATTCGATATACTCATTAGTATCATTCTCATTTGGCGGTGCATAGCGATTAGCATAGGCTGATAAACCTTGATCAATCTCACTCGAGAAGACCGACCGGTCGTACGAGAACCAATCACCACTGTCTCTCCCTTGGTTTTCCTGTGCATTGACATCAACGCTAGCCTCAAATGATGTCCATTTATACCAATAGCGCCCTGCCCCACCTTCCTCAACGTGCGGCTGAGATGAGGTGGCCATACGCCCGAATGCATTATGCCCTTCGTTAACCTTCTTTTGGGCACCAGCGACCTTCGTCGTTGCCAGCTCTGACTCCTTCATGGCGTGAGCATAGGCGAGAAATGGATTAATGTTTGCCTGCTTACCACTAACAACAGCTTTCTGGGCAGTACCCTTTAGAGGGCTTTCGGGCCGTTTTGCCTCGATATACTTCTCAATTGCCTCGACCATTTTCTGTGCATCGAGATTGGGATAAGTAAGCCCATTTGGTGCGCCGCTACCGGGGCTAGCAGAGGAGAGATCGGCTTGGGAACTGCCGCCACTGATACAGACCGATGAATTATACCAAACAATGCGATTCGTTGAGAGAAACGAAGTATTCATCGCAGCAAAAACAGTGTGTGGCACAGAGAAAGTAACTATGACCGCTGAGGAAAACGCATACAAAGCTCGCCGAAGAAAAAACGGTATAAAGGAACGGCTCATTAAGCTGCTCCTCCAATTTTACGGGCGTATTCCCAATGCCAGGGTTCTTGTTTTTTGGTACCAGGCTCTGCCCAGGCAGGGTGAACGTAACCATACTTATGAGCGTTAGATTTGAGCCAATTATAGGTAGAGGAATCAAAACCCCCCACATTGATGTCTACTGCGAGCCCCCAGCCGTGGTTTGAGCTGCACGGCGGTGCTGGTTTAGCAAGACCGTACTTGTAGCGCGTGCTGCTAGGGTCAGCGTAGGCAATCTGGGTATCACAATCACGATATGCCTCATTGATATCAAAGTTATTACCAGTTTCGTTTTTGTATGCTTGGTTCATTGCCTCCATCGCCTCGGCAGCTTGCTTGTGCATTTTCTCCGAAGAGAATGATAAAGTAGTTAGTTGATCTTCAGGTAATGCACCATTGTTAAGACCTCGCCATACGGGTGGGTCTGGTTGACCGTTTGCTGCTGCTTCTGCACTGGGTTGAGATTGGTCAAGCTCTGGTTCACCAATAGCTTGGCCGCTACCACCACCTCCGCCGTTTGTCGATGCTTGCTGAGTTGTTGCTGTGCCATCAGTTGTAGGAAATCCTTCAGACATTGTTGTTGCAAGGGCTTTGTCTATATTACGGCTGCCGTAGTAGCCATTTGTTTCGTTTGCCATACATTCCTTGCCGTCGCTTTCGGTTGAGTCGGTTCCGGTGTTGCCAATTGGTGTATCACTTTCGTTACAGCGCTTAATCCAATTGGCGTAGTCTCCAGTTGGGTTTTCATTATCATCCACATTAGAATCAAGCGTGTTGATAACATCATCAACTTCAGCATTTTTTGCTGGACCAGTTATGCCGCCTATGTAATTACAGAATAGATCAGTTGCGCCGTTTAGTGCACGAACTTCAACGTCTTTGCATGTATCGTATGTTTCTCCAGTTGCTGCTTTTGCCTTGGTTGTGATAATCATCGCTGGTGCTCGAGTAATCTGCCCCAAAGCCCCAAGCATACCACTAAGTGTACCAGACTGAAGCTTTGCAAAAGTTGGCATAAATTGATTATAGATGCTCCCCATAAAGGTGTATTTACTGGTGGCGTCGAGTGGACTGTGAGTTGATCGCTGGTAGCGAGCATACTCTTTGCGATAATTCTCGTAAAAAGCGTGCTGCTGGGCTGCTTGATCCGCAGTCAAGACAGGCATACGGCTAATAGCATTTTGTGACATGAAGGCTCCTGCGCCAGACACTGTAGCGTTACCAACTGCTTCTCCCTGAAGTTTATCAGGTAGTGGATTACCAGAGATGATGTCGGCAATTATGCTTGGCAGGAAAATCTGAGCTGCCTGCAAGCCTATAGCAAGGGCTGCTTGAGCGGCAAGGCTTGCAACCTTGATACCTTGTCCCGCACCAGGAACAAACATAAGTGCAATACTCCCAATAAGCACTGCTCCCTGTACAAATATATTATTGTTTATCTTACATACAGAATCTGCCTTTTGACGGCCACCAAGTGAATCAATCGCAGCACCAATTGCTGTCATAATTGGGCCGAATGTTTGCCCACCGAAGCTTCCCCCATTGGTATAGGCAGAGGCTGAATCATCCATACCAGTATCACCATATGCTGCGTTGCGGTAACCAAGCGCATTTGTTGCGGCAGTCGACTCGGTGAAGGAGTTCTTTTTATTACCACTGGAATCATCACTTGATTTTTCGAAACGCTCGGTCCGTGTCCACATATTGCCAACAAATGCGATATTTTCAGGAGATAGTTTGTCGGGTGTGTTGCCGTTATCAAACTCATTCATTGCTTTTGCCATATTGCCACTCACGAGGGTTATCATAGCAAAGCGAATAAGCTGTCTATTGCGAATAATCTTTACGCCGAGCGCAGTTGCCTTATACATCCCATAGACACTACAGGCATCATCAACTGCACCAGTAATTTTTACTGCACTAACCACCTTGCTGAGTGTGCCACGCTTTGCTGCTTTGGCGATTTTATCAGCCTGTGATTCTGCGCCATCTGCATAGCCATTGAGCTTTTCTGAGGCAGCTTTGCGTTCTGGGCAATTACCACTACAGCCGTCGGGGTCATCACCTGAATAGCCACTTTCGTCTTTGTTTTTTACTTCGCCTGCTTTGGTTGATTTGTGCCCTTCTTTTACGGTTTCTTTAACGCGTTTTGAGCGTTTTTCATCAGTATTATCTCCGTTTTCGAACGGAGCCTTTTTTGATGTGCCATTTTTCTTGAATATTTTTAATGCTGCTTTGTCTGAAAAAGAGGCAAAATGAGGGTTAAAAGAGGTCTTTAGTGCTTCATCAAAGCCCTCTATATCAGTTAAAGCTTTGTGAAGATTCTCGGCAGTGATACGATGACCTTTGAATTTAAGTGCTTCGGGTTTTCTCCATTCAATACCACCGATCCGATAAGACTTGACCTCCCCATCGAGTTCAATCCCGACTTTTTTGAATGCTTTGATCTCTCGCTCGGAGAACGTTGCGTATTTACAACGCCACTGCCTTGTTGCACCACAAAAGCCGGTTGTCGAGTTCTTGAGCTTTGCCTTGACGATTTTATTAGCTCGGCTTTGCATGACAGAAGAGAGCTGCAAACTGTATTTTTCGGTAATATTCTCGGTAATATGAATAATCATAAGGCCTGGGCCACCAAAGAATGATACAACACCAGCAAGTGCAAGCATGACTGCAATAATGACGCCAAGTGGGCCGCCTTTTTTAAAGACACCACCAAGCCTACCTTTTTTCTTTTTGTTGTTTGCAGCGTCGTCATCTTGCGGGGAGGTATTATCCTGCCATGATGTAGATGGTGCTAGCTCTCCTTCGCGAGCTATTTCACTCGCGCTGAGGTCTGCATCGCCACTAGCGTATGCATTACTTGAGGTATTTTGCGAAGACCCAGAAGAAGATGAGCTGTTGGTGGAGCTTCGATTGTATGATGGTTTAGAGTAGCTGCTCCCCCCGGATGATTCCCTGTTGCGGAGATTGTTGGCAGTAGATGATGAGCTTGATGAAGGCGTGATGGGCTTTCGGCTCAAACTTTGCCAATGCGTATTCCCCGGGTTTCTCCGGTCGAGATCAGGTTTTTGCTGAGAGGGAATGGGGGTAGGCATGACAGGCTACGACCTCACTGGCTGCTGATATAAGCTGTTATTGGCCACCGGGTTAGTGGTGATGAATTGCGTCTCGGTCTCGCTGGCAAAAATGCGGATATGGACGTGGTTTTGCCCAGCAAAGAAGAGGCCATCACCCACAGGGAAGTTAGACAGGCGCTTACGCTCCTCCTCGGTGAGCTTAAAGACCTCAGCCAGCACATCCACTGCACTGGTCGATTGCTTTAGCAAGAGTTGGAGCGAGCTGTTTGCTACAATAGCCCGGCCCTTCTCGCTCCCCATAAAGTCCTCTACGTCCTGCGTAATGGTCGTCAGACCCAGAGAGTACTTACGAGCTCGCTTGGCTAAGCTATGGAGAAATTCTGCCGAGTCTTCGTACTTCATCAGCTGCCAAGCCTCATCGACGATCAGCATCCGCCGGCGCTGTACGGTGCGGGCAATATTCCAGATGTGGCTCAGCACAATATACATTGCCACTGGCCGCAGGTCGTCTTCGAGGTCGCGGATGTTAAACACCACCATGCTGTTATTAATATCAACATTGCTTTGCTGGCTAAAGATGCCAGCGAAGGTGCCTGTGGTGTACTTCCGTAGGCGCTGGGCCAGTGACGGCCCTGCTCCACCCATGTGAAGGAGAGTATCGTAGAGGTCGATGATAGTCGGTGGCTGAGAATTATGTGTTAGTGGATCGCTGGTAATACCAGCTCGGGCGTAGGTATCGATAAGTGCTTGGTCGAGATCGGCCTCTTCAGCTGGGCTGAGCAAGGCAATCTGTTGCCCACCCACCAACGTGCCGCCCAACATAAGCTTGAAGAGCCGCTGCAGGGTGATGAGATTAGCGCGCAGGGCGTCGGTTGCTTCGTCGCTGTCGATTACTCGGGGAAGGTCAAAGGGGTTAATTCGCGTATCGCTACTGAGGCTGAGGCGAATGTAACTGCCGCCGACTGCATCGGCTAGCTTCTGGTACTCGTTCTCAGGGTCGATGACAAGGATGTCGGTGCCAAGCATCATACTGCGCAGCGCCTCGAGCTTAACGGTGAAGGATTTACCGGCACCAGACTTTGCAAAGACGACCATATTCGCATTCTCAAGGCTAAAGCGGTCGAAAATAACGAGCCCTTGGTTATGCTGGTTGACGCCATAGAGAATACCCTCGCCGTCACTAAGGTCGGCACTGGTAAAGGGAAAGCTCGTGCTCACCGCGCCAGTGTTCATGTTGCGGCGGACTTGCAGCTGGTCGGTCATTTGGGGGATGGTACTGTTGAGGCCTTGCTCTTGCTGGTTACTGGCGGTCTTGCTGTAGACCATATTCTGGCCAAAGATCGTCTCGATGACGTGCTGGACGAAGCTCAATTCCTCGAGGCTATCGGCATAAAGCGTGACGTAGAGCCCAAAGCGAAAGAAACGTTCGGCTCCAAGTTGTAGCTGGTCACGTAGCTCCTCGGCATCAGCCAGAGCGGCTTCGCGGGCTGGGTCACGCACCTTACCCTTTTCGGAGTTAAGCGCCATATCGGCCTCAAGCTGCGTCACCTTCTTGCGGAGGTTGTTGAGGACGATCTCTGTCTCGACAGGGTAAATAAACATGCTAATATCGAGCACTTGGTCGATGTTGATCAACCCTGACAGCCAGCCTGTGTAGAGCTCGCGTGGGTAGCCATAGATATAGAGTGTGCGGCCATACTTGGTACCAATGCGGAAGTATGTGCTGTGGATCTCGAGACTGCTGGGAGCGATTAAGTCGCGCAGTGTCGTCATACCTTTGATAAAGGCTTCTTCTACCTCTGCTTGCTCGCGCTCGCGCTGCTGGGCAGCAATGTCGATTGGATCGGGTCGTCGTGCCATTAAAAATCTCCTTTGTGATATGCTGTCGAGGTTGGGACAGCTCCCTCGCCTTTGCGGACGAAGGTGGAAGTCACGTTATTAAAGTCGCCCAGCGGCTCGCGCACTGCCGTGTCGGGGTTATACATGTTGTAATAGAGGGTGCCGAGCTCTTTGGTCTTGAGCTGCACTGCCCGTACACCAATCTGCATCAAGCCGTTGAGGATGGTGTCAGCCCGGTTGCGGATCTCCTCACGGGCTCGCTCGTAGGTTTCTTTGCTGATTTTCGTCACGGTGTTGGTGTTCTTGGGAGCGAAGAGCTTCGTGAAGAACCCTTTACCTTGGTCGAGAATCGTCCCCTCCCCTGCTGGGTAATACGGGATGACGACGTAGAAGCTCTTGTCCATGATGTTGGCGTTTTGTGAGAGGTCGTCGATGAAGTTGATATAGTCTTCCATCAGCACACTCAGCAGCATGTTGTCTTGGGTGCGCTGGATGGCGACGAGCTTATCGAGGTATGGGCCAATATCGACCCGCTGTGAGCGGATGCAGATCTGCACTGGGAAGTATAGCGCATTGAGGAAGTTCTGGTAGCTATACTCTACTCCCTCGCGCTCACGAGCGCTCATGAGGTCAAAGTTAATCGACTCACAGGCAATGACGGCGCGGAAGCTGCCATCACCCATGATGATCATATCATCACGCAGTTCTGAGAGGAGGAGGCTATTCTGCGTGGTAGCGGGCTTGGGTGGAGCCTTTTTCTTGGTGTCTTGAGTAGGCTGATCATTCGTATTACCCTGCACAGCTGGTGGCTGAGCTGGTGTTTGCACGGCGGGGTAGTTGCCCTGCGGCGGAGCGGGGTACTGCGGGTAATTAGCTGGCACCTGGCCCGTTGGCGCAGCGCCCTGACCTTGGTTATAACCAAACTGGCTGGGTGGCCCAGCTGGTGGCTGTTGATTGTTGGGTGAATTTGGCGACACCACTCTCCTTCTTATTTCTTAGCGCAAAGGGATGACAATCTCATCATCGTCATCATCCTGACTAGCCTGCTCTTGATGTTGAATCCGGTTGGCTTCATTGGCAATGGCAGCAACGGACAAATCAGAGTTGCTGGCTAGTCTAATTATATCAGGCGAGACGGTGTTTGTGCTAGTGTTTGGCGGCAGATTGTTGCGTTGCTGGGCGAGCTGCTCTTCACGCAGGCGTTCCTCGCGCGTGGGGGTTGTCTTGGCGTAATAACTGGGGTCGAGCGGCTGAATGACTGACTGATGAATGCTCGGGTATGGGTTGTAGCGTACTGCCATATCGATGACATTTTTATCATCAGCCAATGCTGAGCGCTCTCGGTAGGATACTGCGGCTGGGGTGGGTGCAGGTGCCGGCGTAGACTGAGCCGGTGCGACGGGTGGCTGCTGAGGTGGTGCTGGCTGGTAGGTAGGCTGCTGGGGAGGATATGGTGTGGGGATTTGCGGATAATTGGAGGCTACTGTTGGAGTTGGTTGCTCTGCAGGTACTGGGGTGAATGATGGCTGAGTGTCGGCAGGAGGCGCTTCAGCTGGTGGGTTGCTGAGTGTAGTTGTCGTGTGCGTGGCTGACTTTTGGGGTGGTACAAGGGGCACGACATCGGTGCTGGGAGTGGCGTGCTGGCGCAGGTTGGCATAGATTGCTTCAAAAGATGGTGTTTCTTCTGGCTTGGGCTCTGGCGCAGTTTCTGCTATAGGCTTGGGCGGCGTGTAGGGCTTGCTCAGGGCATCCGGCAAGACCGAATCGTGTGGAATAACGGCCGGCAGTGCCATTGGCAGAGACTGGAGTGAGTCGTGCTCTGGCATGGGCTGTGGCTTGGCAGTAGGTGTTTCGTCATGCGGCGCGTCGTCCACTGGTGAAATTTCGTATACCTCGGTAGATTGCTGAGGGGGATAAGAGTTTGGTTGATCCTGATAGGTGTCAGCATTGGGTAAGGGAGCTTGGTAATGTGACGATGCAGTGCGATTCTCGGGGAAGCTCGTGGACGAATATGACACCGCTGGGCGCTGAGGCTCTGGTGCTGGGTATGGCGGCTCTGGCATACGAGGCTGAGGCGGCGACACTGGCGCAAAGCCAGCGTCATCAACGGGTGGCTGGTACGGTGGTGTAGCCTGTGGTGGAGTGCTTGGAGCTGGCTGCGGTGCTGCCTGGTATGGTTGCGGCTGAGTCTGCGGCCATGCTGGCTGATATGGCACGGGAGCTTGTGGAGCTTGCTGGAGTGGTTGCCCATCAGCTACAGCGGGCAGTGCCGCTGGTGGAGCTTGCATGCGCTCAATGGCGGCTCGGCGCCGGGCTTGGTTGGATTGCTCGATGCGCCGCGTCATTGCTCGCGCTTCGCTGCTGTTATCATCAAACATGTCAGAGGTCTGCTGCGCCTCGAAGTAGACGTCACTAATCATCGACCCCTGTGCATCGGGCACGCGGGTGTGGCGAATGGACCAGCCATGAGTATCAGCCAGCTGCGACAGATACGCCAGGCGGCGCTCGGCTTCGTCTTGGCTGAGATTTTTCGTTCGCTCAATTTCTACCTTCTCGGGTACTGTAATCTCAATCAATGAGTTAATGCCATCAGGCTGCCACATGCGCCGGCGTGGCTTAGTGTAGAACGACACTACCGCTGCGAGGTAAACCTCCATTGGCTGATCCTTACGCAGCGGCAAGGCCAGTGCACCAAACAGCAGAATAATCGGCACCGGAATAACTGCCAGCGGCAAAAACACCTGTGACAATCCCCACGCCAACGCAATCCCCGCCGCCGCAACTAGCAGATAAATAAACTGGCGAAAGCTAAACGGCCCAAGAATCTTATCCTCTGCCTCTACATCCTGCGCAACCTTATATCTCGACATAGCTTATGTACTTATTATAGCATGAGGGGGATGGGAGGATATAGATAAGATTATCTTCTAAGGCTACGATTTGGTCGATTACCTCGTACTTTGAAAGGTTGTTGCAACTGTTGATTAATTCGGTTTTGTTCTGCTCGTGCGAGCCCATCTATAATGCCATCAGATACAGCCTGAGCGGTTTTTCTTGCGTTTGCAGCAGCTTCTTCTTCTCTGGCTTTAACTTCCTCTGCGCTCCGCTTTGCGTCTTGTTTTGTTTTATCTGCCTCAGCTGCAGCCAATGCATCCTGCGACTGCTGATATGCATGAAGGGCTCCAGACGAACCGCCCAGTTTCTGCTTAGCTTCGGCAGTAACCCTGTGGCCTTCAGGACCACTTAGATAGCTGCTAACATCCTGTTGAAAGCCAGCGAAGTCTGAATGGCTCCAGCCGCCACCATCTTGAGAAACGATACTATTAATAACCGAGCCAAGCTTAGGATCTGAGAGGACAACATCTGGTTTGTAAGAGCTAACACCGCTACCTTTACCTGCTCGCGTCAAAATTGATTCTGTCAGGAATTGTGCACCATCCTCAACTTTACCCTCAGTGTAGCCACCAAGTGCACTTGTACCAACCATCTTACCCCAGCCATTCTCTAGAAGAGCACTTCCAGATTCCTTCATAACCATTTTACGTTCTTTTTCGGAGAATTGGCTGGCTATACCAGGGGTTACCCGTATAAGATCAGCTACTTCTGGAGCATCCATAGTCGGTATAAGTTTTCGTTGTGCTGCGACCATTTGCTTAGCAGTCATTGTTGACCCATCAAAATTCTTACCCGTCATAAGCATGGTCTTGAGTTGTGATCGATCATAACGCTTTTGGTATGCCATGATACGTGAAATATCTTCTTCGTATTCTTTCTCCTCTAGCTCACCTGCAAGGGTTTCTCGCTCCTCAGCGTTGCCTTTACCACCAAGTGTATCAAATAGGTTTGCATGTAACCCCGTAGCTTTAGCATAATCCTTGGATTGTCGGAGTTTTTTCTGACGTTTTCGTCGCTCGTTGGCACGGGCTATACCATAGCCGAGCTTTGTCTCTTGTGCGCCATCGAAGAGACTTCTCTTAGCACCAGATTTTGCCATAGCATTGAATGTGCCTGCTGCTCCCTTCGCAAAGGCGCCAATTGTACCAGTGGCTGCCATCGCACCTTGCAACAGTATTGTTGAGCTAAGCATAGGTAGTGTGCTAGCGCCAATTGCAACAAACTGTGACACTGGATCGCCAAGCGTTGAAAATACGTGCGCAGCGACTTTTGATAGACCAAACACGATAGCAATCATTGGGTATACCACAAGCAAACCAAGGAACATATCCCACCACTTCTTGAAGAACTTCTCAGTATTTGGTAGTAATAAGGAGACAAACGCAAGTGGGGCGACGAGTGCTAGGATGACAATAAACGCATTACGACCGATAAGGATTAAGAAAGTAATAAGCAATCCAATAACAGCACCTACCAAGAGAATAATAAGAAGAGAAAATTCTGCGAGAGAGGCTAAACCTGCAACAGCCGCGACTGTGCCAATTGTGATACCTGCATTTACAACAGTTCCAAAAAAGTCAGATACACCAGGTGAATATTCTTTTGAGCCTCCGAGTGTGTTTATCAAACCATATAATGATCCACCAAGAATATTCGACAAATCAACCATTACCTGACTAATATAGAGAGATATATTGATCAAAATGGTAACCATGATAAGCTTGGGTAGCATGCTTTTGACGCCATAGTTAGATAGCCCAAGCCCCGTCATTTGCGAGTAGATAATAAAGAGAAAGGCAAAAACCAGAAGAATATTAGCAATGTTACGGAAGGAAGTCCAAACACTGGTGGCACCTGGGGTCTTTAGCAATTCTGGTTTGACAAATAGGAAGTTATTAATAATGCCGTACAAAGCGTCAGTGAGCTTGCCCATAAAGTTAACCGCAGGACAAACAATCCAGCCGATAGCACCAACACTTTCTGGACATGTTGAAGTGCCCTCATCTTGAGTTGGCGCATTACCAGAACAACTTGGAGAATCTGGGTTTTCTTGACAATACTTGGCATCAGGCTTTTCGGACCCTGCAGCAGAACCGTCTTTTTTGTCTTTATCGCTTCTATAGGAGGCATTATATTTTTTGATGAGTTTAGATGCACCGTCAGCCCATTTATTCATAGCCTGAGCAATTCCTGCGCAACTAATCTTGACCGACTCCTTACCGTCAGCATGTGTGTATATTTTGGTATCCTTATCTTTTGAACCGGAGAGATTATGGCTAGAAATACTACCAGTATCAGGGTCGACAATCTTTACCCCAGTTACAACATTGGTGTCACCAGCTTTTGCACTATCATTGACACTATATCCGCAGCCATTAGTAAGAGCGGAATGAAGCATAATATATGAACCAGATTCATTCCCCATTGCTGTTAACATATCAACAACTTTGCCATTTGACTCCTTGTAGTATGTGGTGGTTATAAACTTTTTGAGTTTTTCAACACCATCGTCACTAAAATCTCCTGAAAAATCATTTGAACCCGTTTCACAATCCTGGCTAGTGTTTGCTTTAATTCCTCCTGATCTATGAATTGGCCCTTGCATATTACAGAGCATCTTGAGAGGGGTTGTCTTCCACAGTTTAGCAGCTCTCTTTACGACAGTGTTGCATAATGCCCGGCCCTCATCATCTTCGGGCACGGCTTTATCGAGATATGTTGGTGCTGTTTTTGCATTCCAACTCCATCCGTCTGCCCACCATCGTCCATCCACTGCATCTTTAGCAGAAATCTTATGCGCACCACCACTCAAATCATCAGATGATTCATGTACACACGTCTTTATCGCACTAAAGTAATAATACGATGCCGCTCGATCTCTTAACGTCCACTTCATAACTGGTGCGTCTGATTCAGCAGAGGCAGGAGCGCTAAGAGTAAATGTGTTGATAGCGACAGCAAGAACAAGTATAAGTGCAAAAATTTTTCGAAATTTTGTAGATAGCATATATGTATCTATTTAATCACATATGAGGTGAGAATAAAATACAAGCGGAGGGGTTTTCGAGCATTAAAAGCATAAACCCCATTTGCTAATAGAAAATTCTATCATTATGTTATATAATAGCGGTTAGCACGTTTGTTTGAGGGGACAAATATGCTATCCGCCATCTTCTCCGCTCACTGAAAGGAGGTGAGAAGAATGAGTGGATTAATCATTGCCGCTATATGTGGCAGTGTGTTTCTTTTCGGGCTGATGATAGCCCGAGATAAACGACAACTTATTATTGTTGTTGCTATATTGATCGTCTTTTTGGCGGTCTGGGCCATTCTTTGGAGTGGTCATTTTGCTAAAGAGACTTATCCAAGTCTCTTTGGTACGACTTACCTAGCCCTGGTGGGGCTAGGTATCAATAGCTGGCGATTTGCGTCAGCTGGAGGTCTGCAGAAGCCCTTCGTTTATATTCGAAGCGCCCTTCTGTTGTCAACATGCTACTTTATCGTGGCATGTATACTGGCAGTTGGCCTTGATTGGCCTGCTGTTTTCATCGCTCTCCCCTTTGCTATCGCTTTTGCGATATACAAAGAGGTAGAGATCCGCCAGGCCCGTCGGGCCCGTGAGGAGGAGGAAGAAAATGCGGGGCTTTAAGCCCTGCGCCCTCCCCCTATGCCGCCCATCCCTCCTCTGGGCGGTCTTTTCTTTGCGCTATAGTTGGTTCAATCAGAAATAAAAACAATATAAGAGAGAAGGCGGCTTCTTAACCTTCTCTCTTATCTTAATAACCCTCGATACTACCGTATGGTAACATGTGTAGAAACATAGCGAACACCAGTTGTTCCATTTGGTGTTGTCGTGTTCTCCGAAACGAAATACACTCTGTAGCGTGGGCTCTGGGGAGACGGTTGGACAACAAAAGCAACTTCACCATGTGGTGCAATATGCTCTGTGTTTGTCCCATCGGCATCACTTTGGCGTTCTGGAAGGGTATATGTCCTACCTCCATCTGCGGAATTACGCCCAACAGTATATGAGTGAGAAGTGTTTCGCACTTGACGTGTTAGATTAGTAGGATCGATAGCCGGGTCTTCTGCCGATGCGCTAACTAGGTCATCATTTCTTACCCATCGATCGAGAGTTTGCAGTAGCTCATTCTTTCGGTTGTGTGGATACTGAAGGTTATTGACCTTTTCTGTAACATTCGGGTCATTATTACCAGGCATCCTATCAAATGCCAAAATAGCCGCGGCTGCTGCTTTGGCTTGTTTTAGAGCATTCTCACCATTATCCTTTGCGCTCGTAATGATATTGTATGCTACGAAGTGGTGGATACCGGATGCAGTAAGGGCGTCTTGAGCTGTATACTCACTTGCCTGCCTGGATGGTGGCAATTTCGCAACACGCTTGAGGTCTGCAATAGATACGATTGGGAGCCCATCACTATCAACCTGGCCAGCCTCTTGTGGTATTGATGGAAAGTATTCTGGTACTTTCTCAATAGCTTTATCTGTGTAAGTTTCAAGTAACACTTGAGCAAGGCAATCCTTGACGTCTTGCTCGGGGCTACCAATGATGGTCTCAGGGCTGCCGCTTAATAAATTCTGACAAGCTTGCTGATTCTCCGGAGAAAGGGATCGCCAGGTATCGGTTGTTTGTATTTTCTCGAGCGGTGGTTGATATGGCTCAGCCGTTTGGGTTACTTCGGGAGTAGGATTTTGATTTACTTCGTTTTCTGCGATATTTTCCAGCTCAGCAGCTTTTTGCTCTTGTTGATGCTTTTTTGCCTGGTATGCAGCATACCCACCAACTCCTAAAACTGCAGCCCCAATAGCGCCAAAGCCCAACAGATCTCTTCTAGTGGTCTTTATATCCTTAAGTTTGCCTAAGATCGAAAATTTTTCATTGTTATGGTCTGGCGAAGGCTGGTCTTGTGACTCCTTTGGAATAACAGCAACATCAGGGCTCTGTGGAGTTTGTGAACGATGCCATTCGTCTGGTGTTTGTGTTGGTGGCCGATCATACGTTTGTGTCATAAGCTTCAATCCTCCCCAATACAGGATTAGTGGTTATGTGTGCTATTATATGCGCACTTGCGTTTCATGCTACCATTGTTTGCGCAGCAGGTCAAATATTTTTTGGCCTCTGTTGAGAAAAATAGATAACGAGTATAGACAGAGGTTAACATAGAAATATATTCGAACGATATTTTTTGGTAAAAAATAAGAGATATTTTATACATAAGATAATGTTATCTATGCCGAGATGTATGCCTCGCATGTATGTACGATCCAATGCCTATTGCCTCACCCAGAGCAGTTACCGACAGCGCAGTAAGGAATTCTGTGGTGTGTTGTTGGTATTGTTTAGTCTGCTGAGAGGATATGGTTGGCCGTTCAACAGGAGCGGGTGGTGTGCTGTGTGATTGCTTCCACTGTCGGTAATTATTAATAAGTTCTGGAATGTGTGCTGCCTGCCGGATGCCAATGGCAGTCATCATTGCTGCGTACATAACATCTACACCGAGTAACGTGGCAGTTGTTGTCGAATATGATTCCGCCTTGAGCTGCTGGCTGTGGCTCTGTGTAGCGCAGGCACCCATATATCCTTGGTATAAATGCCCTACCGACATAATACCAAAAACTGCGACTGCACCAATCATATGCTTCGTCTTTTGCGAATCTGGTGCAGTCATATAGTCCTTATAGATATCCTTGAGGAAGAATTTTCCAGCAAAGGGTGCCTTGTCGATGGCAGCGAAGAGAGGATTTTTTGGTTGTTTGGCCGCCTGGTTGGGTTTGTGATTTTGCTCCATAGGCTATTATTTAGCATACTATTGAGTATTATTTTGTCAAATTGAGCAATCATCTAGGTAGCCCATTGCCACCCTACCCTACATCCGCTATAATACAGAGGTACGGAGAGGTGCAAGAGTGGTTGAATTGGCACGCCTGGAACGCGTGTGTGGCGGCAACGTCACCCAGGGTTCGAATCCCTGTCTCTCCGCCATATCAGCGCCAGGCGGCACGCTGCCATAGAAGTGCGCTGCTGATTCGTCTTTTGGCATGATGCGTGGCTATACTGCATATTTTTGTGCAGATTGGGCTTGCAGAAATGTTTTTTGACAGTTTATACTAAAGGATAATTATGGTACGATCTTCTACACCAGTTATAGAACTCCGAGGCCTCACCAAGCAGTATGGTCTGGGTGATGCTGCCCAAAATGCCTTGGACAATGTCGACCTGCGAGTCGAAAAAGGCGAATTCATCGTCATCATGGGCCCCAGTGGCTGCGGTAAGACGACTTTGCTCAATATTATGGGTTTGCTCGACCGCGCCGACAGCGGCGAATATTTTCTTGATGGAACATCGGTCGCGACGCTGAGCAAGCGTCAACACGCCCGGATTCGCTCGCGGCAGATTGGCATCGTCTTCCAGAGTTTTAACCTGATTAATCGCCTAACGGTGCTTGAGAATGTTGCCCTTCCCCTGAGTTATCGTGGAGGGATGCGCCGCGTCAAGCGTCTGGAGCAAGCCAGTGCAGTGCTGAAGAATTTCCACCTCCAAGAGCGCGAATATTACATGCCGTGGCAGCTTAGTGGTGGACAGGTGCAGCGTGTGGCAATTGCTCGCGCCCTGGTAAATCACCCGTCGATTATCCTAGCTGATGAGCCAACTGGTAACCTCGATAGCCGTTCGAGCCATATCATCATGGAAGAACTGGCTCAACTACACCGCCGGGGTAATACCATCATTATGGTGACGCACAACCCGAACCTCACGAGCTATGCTAGCCGCGTGATTAAGATGCTTGATGGGCAGATTGCCAGTGATGAGCAGATGCGCACCACTGCTGCCACGCCAACACTAGTGGCTCGCAAGCCACGGGTTCGCCGAGCGGCACCTGCTGGCAAGACTACACCGACGATTGCGCACGGCTCGGCATCGGCTGCTCAGCCAGCTGTACCCGTCAAGGCAATTGCTCGCGGTCGTCCCGCCAAGGCTACGGCACCAGCAACGACAGCGCCAACAGTGGTCGACTACGAAGATCCGCACACCCAAGATGGCCCAACTATTGAGCCTATGCCAGTTGCCCCACCAGAGGTGCCGCCAGCCTTGCCGGCCGCGCCGCAGGCTCCGTCGGTAGCGCAGCCTGCTCTGGCACACTCTGCTGCGCCGGCTCATACAACCTCAGTTACCCCGGCTCAGTCTACACCAGCTTTGCCAGCGCAACCTACCCCAGCTCAATCCCAACCAGCTGCACCACAGCCAGCCAACCAACCTGCAGCACCAGTGGCCCATACTGCAGCTCAGCCATCATCTACGTCGTCTGCTGTATCGGTCGCTCAGCCAGTTGTGGCTACACCGGCTCAGCAGCCCGCTACACCATCGTCTGCTCACCAATCTAGCACAAAGGAGCCCCAGGCATGATAATTATTGACCATTTCGAAAATGCAAGCAGCAGCTTCCGGCGCAACCGCGGCCGTAATTTGCTGGCGACGCTGGGTGTGGCAATTGGCGTGGGTAGCATCGTGGCGATCTTGGCGCTGAGTGGTGGCCTGCATAATATTATTTCTCAACAGGTGTCTGAGCTTAATAATAACCTCATTGTCGTGCGCCCTGGTGTACAAGATAAGAGTTTCTCGTCACTGGCGAGCTCGGTCGCGCAATATAATTACAATACCAGCACCATCACCGAGTCCGATGTCGAGGCGGTACGCAAGATGCCACATATCCGCGCTGTAGCACCAATGATGACTTCTGAGAATAAGCTCAAGGGCGATGGTCGAGAAGCTAATGCGACTGTTGTGGCGACCTCGCCAGATCTTGCCATTACGAGCCAGCTTGCACTGCGCGATGGCGATTTCCTTGAGGGTGGCACACACGACGCCAAGCCAGCGGTGCTTGGCCCAAAGCTGTCGGTGCAGCTGTTTGGTACAGAGCAGTCGATTAGTCAGACGTTCAAAATCCGCGGCAAGGAATTTATCGTGGTGGGTGTGATGCGCGGTGTAGAAAAACCGCTGAATTATAACAATGTCGATTTCGACAACGCAGCTATCATCACCACTGAGGCAGGTAAAAAAATTCACAACGGCCATACACAGATTCAGCAGATCAACATCCAGGCTGATGCGTCGCAGCAGGTCGGGCAGATTGCTCAGCAAGTTAAGGACAAGATTAAGCAAAATCACCAAGGGGAAGAAGACTTTACTGTGGCAACGGGCGATGCGATCAGCCAACCAACCAACCGGCTCTTCACAGCACTAACCCAGGTGTTGACGCTGATTGCAGCCATCTCGCTGGTGGTTGGTGGCATTGGTATCATGAACATCATGCTGGTGAGCGTGGTAGAGCGCACGCGCGAGGTGGGTATCCGCAAAGCGGTTGGTGCGACTGATGGTAATATCATCACGCAGTTTGTTATTGAGGCGCTGGCGATTAGCTTGCTTGGTGGTATCCTGGGCTACATCCTGGGCTACATAGTGGCGCTGAGCTTTAGCGTCTGGCTGTCCTTCCCGCCAGCACTGGAGTGGCAGACAGCGGTGATGGCAATTGGCCTCGCACTAGCGGTTGGCCTCACCTTCGGTCTCTACCCAGCTATCCGTGCCGCGCGCAAGAACACAATTGAGTCGCTACGACAGTACCACTAATCGACATAGTTATGTTGGTGCAGAACCCGCCTGAAATGTGGCGGGTTTTTGCTTGGCTTTCTATCCTACTCTACTCTAAATATAGAGTTTTGAAGTATGAAGTTTGACATTTCAAGACACACCGCTCTTCCCCTGTTTCACGCCATTCAACACGCCAAGGTAGCAGCTAGCAAATTCTGCTAGTATCATGCCGTGCAGCACCTGCTCTCCCTCTGTCTCGCCAGCAAGCAAGATAGACTTCGCGTGGGGTCTGCGGCCACTGAGGCGGCGATCGAGCGCTGCCATGCGCTGCTGGGTAGAAGAGTCATTTTCCCCTACCAGGTCGAAAAGCGCAAATGGTTTATCCACCGGATGGCTCAGCCAGCCGTGAGCACCAGCGTGCTCTGCCTCAGTAAGGGTGGTAGAAAAGGCTACATTATGCGCTCGTTCCTGCCAACACCATTGCCACCACTGGGCCACTGGCGCGAGCGCCTCACTGCCGCAAAATACTGCTGTCTTTCCTACCGCTTGGCGTGCAAGCTGCTTGGAGAGGTTGTGAGCGGTCGGCACGGTAGAGCCCCACTGCTGCAGTGCGTCGCTCACATGGGCTCCGCTGTGGGCTATAGCATCCACCACATCACTATCCAGCAGGTGGTAAGCCGCCAGCAGCCCACCAAGCGTCGTGAGTATGCGCTGCCGCTCCATCTGCCCTTCCCTATGACCAATTGGCATAATAATGGCTGCAGGGTATGCTGCAGCATACTCAGCCACGGCAGCATCATGGGTGAGGAGAACGGCCGAAGCGGCATGCTGCTGTGTATAGCGCAGAATATTCTTCACCTGGTCAGGTGAGATGCCAGCCTCGATAATAACCACCAGGCTATGCGTGCTCACAAATGGTGGTACTGCTGCTGCCTCGCAGCATAGCACAGGCACAGCCATGTGAGGCTGCACGAGCTGCTGAGCGACGCGAGCCAACACCGCCCCACCATCTGTTGCTATAATAACAACATTATGAATATTATGCTGGGGTGATAAGTGTGAGAGCTGATTTGCTACCTCTGTTGGTAGCGTCGTTTGTTTCCATAATGTTGCAACGTGATGCAGAGTGGCCTCGGCACCGCGTTGACGCAATATGGTCTGGTCATCAAGCATAATCGTCTCCTTCTGCTTGCAAGAGTATACCCTCCCATGATACATTAATTAGCAGAGAATCATAAGCATATTTGGAGACAGGTGGGAACCATGAATATCAGCACTACATCACAATCAATTACCGACGATCAAGAGCTTGCCAAGGTGCTTGCTGGGATCGGCCCGCAGGTGGGCACAGCAGCGTCGCAGCGGTCGCAGGCGATGATGTCGGGGCAAGGTGCTGGCCGTTCATCGCTCTCGGGTATGTCGGGTAATATGGGCTCGTCTGTGCCAGTCATGTCCTCGCAGCAGCAATCGTCGCAGCCTGCCCCCAGTGGTGAGGCGCTCAATGGCGTGAAGCAATCGGCCATCAAAGAGCTGCGCCCACTGGTGGATAAGCTCAACGTTAGCCCAGATGAGAAATTCGATACCTATTTGCTTTTGATCCGCTCGACAGACGACAAGAGTTTGATCGATCCAGCGTACCAAATTGCCAAATCTATCCGCGACGAAACTCGCCGCGCTCAAGCGCTGCTCGACATTATCAAAGAGATCGACTATTTGTCGCAGCGGTAACGACTCATACAGTAAGAATAGGCATTATCACCACTGATGTGGTGATTTTGTTATGGTGCTAAAAATGATATATAATACAAACATAACTATGGTAAAAACACGTCACTATAAGCCACATCGCCCTACACTCAAACATCATGGCATTGATACAATGCCATCGCTTATATCACCGAGCCAGTGGTCGACGTCTTCTTCGAACATCAAAAAGCAGCTTGTTACCGTTGATGCAGCGCTGAAGAGCCAAAAGCCACACCTCGCTTACCTCGTAGAACAGCAAAGACATAACTGGAATGAGGAAAAACGCCGCCAGCGACGCTCGGCTGCTCTGGGAGAGAGTGCTGTGACGCTTGTGCAGCACTATGCGAGCAAAGAACAGTGGTCGCATGTCGATATGGCGCGGCTGCTTGCAGCATATCCTGGCTGGGTGGAGGCGATTGGACAAGATGATACGACGCTAACTCGACAGGAAAATAAACAGCGGATCAGAAACTCACGTACTTTAACCATGCCCTGCGCGATGTGATAGACAACGCCACACACTCTTGCGAGACATGGAAGTCGATACCGTCTGTGTCAGATATAGTTAACGGCTTAGAAGTAGTGTGCCCAGGCAATAAGCATGCTCAAAACAAGCAAGATCGAAAAGATATGCTGTATGCAACAGTGGTGGGCATTCGCAATGAAGTGCTCTTCATGCGGGTGCTGGATGAAGCGGGCATTGCCTATGAGCCAGGTACGGCCAACCAGGATATGCGTGGGATAGACATGATAGTGAATGGTAAGCTTATCGATCTCAAGTCGTCTGAACACTATGTGCATGAGGCCCAGGAAGATGCTACTGAGCATGGTGATGACAGACGGATCTTTTTCTTCCCTGGTGTGGAGAGGTATGAATATCGCAATAAATTAATGCTGCCGAAGGAAAAAATTATCCGGGTTGTGCCACGAGTGATAGCTCGCATGTATAGCCATGGCATTCTGGATTGAACTGATACAACAGAGGTAGACCTCACGATAGACAGGTGACCATAACAGGCATAAAGGAGGTGCAGTGTCATATGTCGCACGAAATACCACAGCAGCCGTCAGACAAAGAGTATGAGAGACATGCGGTGCTCAAAGAGTCAATCGCTCAATCGATTCTCAAGAAAAGACCATGGCCCTATGGTGGGTCTGAAGACGAGCCGGGGCTGCTCTCTATCCAGTGGATGTCGTTGCAGTATGCCGAGGATGGCTGGTCAGCAACTGGCTTAACCACTGATAGGCGCTATGTAAGAGTAGACATCAGCAACGATGCAGACGATGTGATACTCGAAGTGGAGGCTATGCAATCCGACGGAGAGACAGACACCCCGCAGAGCAGTTAGCCGCGTGCACACACTAGCTCGCTGATGCCCGCTTGCTGTGGCGTGAAGCTGGCTTTTTCTTGCGCTTGGCTTTGTCTTTGACTTTGGAGATAGGTTTGCTGGCGTCTTTTGCGCGCCTGCGCTTGCTCTTGCCTTTCGCTGGCTTCTTCTTCGATGCTTGCTGCTCGTGGATAGCATTTCGTACCTCTGTTATTTCGTCCCAGGGGTGGGTGCCGTCGGCGCGTTCGATGGTTTTTTCGTGGCCTTTGCCGAGGAAGACGACGGTGTCGCGGGCGGTGCGGGCACGGCGGACGGCAAAGCGGATAGCCTCAGCGCGGTCGTGGATGAGAAAGAGGTCGGTATCTTGGGTTTTGCCAGCGGCTTCTGCGCCTTTGGCGATTTGGGTGAGGATGTGTTGCCCATCGACGTCACGATCGTCTTCTTCGGTGATGATAAGCTCGTCGGCGATTCGCCCTGCGATCTTGCCTTGGATGGCTCGCTTGGACTCATCGCGCCGGCCAGCCGAGCCAAACAGGACGATCAGCTTGCCTTTCGTGCTTGCTCGCACACTACCGAGGAGCCGCTCGAAGGCGTCGGGTGTGTGGGCAAAATCGACAATAGCGGAGAATGGCTGCCCAGCATCAACAACTGTCATGCGGCCATCCACCCCAGTGAGTGCAGCCAGGCCGTGTTCGATCTGTACCCGGCTTAAGCCCACCTCGTGCCCTACTGCTACTGCGGCTAGGCTGTTGGCGATGTTGAATTCACCCGGCATATTGATGGTGATGTGGTGCATCTCCCCCATTAGCCACACATCGTAGCGGCTGCCCGAGGCGGTTTGGGTGATATTAGTCGCCCGGATGTTACCGTCAGCGATGCCGTAGCATAGGCTACGGGGCACGGCTTGCTCGAAGACTGCTGCTGATGGGTCATCCGCATTGATAATGCCAACCCGCCGCGCCAGCTTGAAGAGACGTGTCTTGGCGGCGCGGTAGCGTTCGAATGTCTTGTGATAATCTAAATGCTCGTGTGTGACGTTGGTCATGACGGCGATGTCTATTGGAATACCAAAGATGCGATGCTGCGCCAATGCATGGCTCGTTACTTCTAGCACCACCCACTGCACATTATGCCGCCGAAACTCCGCCAAACGCTGCTGCAACAGGGGTGCAGATACGGTGGTCATGTGCTCGGTTTGCGGCGTAATGTTGTCATTCACTCCATATGCCACTGTCGTCATCAGGCCGACATTGTAGCCTGCCTCTACCAGCATGCGGTGGATCATAAAGCACGTCGTGGTCTTGCCGTTCGTTCCCGTCACGCCAATGACGTGCATGCCCTGGGCTGGAAAACCTTGGTTGGCCGCTGCTGCAGTAGCTTCGAGCAGCCGATAGCCTGGCTCCAGCGCCGCCAGCACGCTGGGTGGGAGCGTATTCTTGAGTGTTTGTTTTAGAGAAAATGCCATGGCACATATTATACCACTTTTGGTAATATTTAAAACCATGAGCTGATCCTATCTATAGGAGTATCGACCTCTGATCGTCTCAGCAAAAGGAATGAAAGAAAAGAGCTTGAGAGTAGGTTAGCTCTTGAGGTTCAAACTCATGCAATTTGATTTTTTATTATCACACTACTCTCTCATCTTCCTTGCTCTGCTATTCTGCTATAATAACTTTATGAAGATTCTTGGGATTGAGAGCAGCTGTGACGAGACGGCGGCTGCGGTGGTGGCCGATGGGCGGCACTTGCTGAGTAGTGTCGTGCACTCGCAGATAGATATTCATGCCCAGTATGGTGGCGTGGTGCCAGAAGTAGCAGCGCGGAGCCATATTGAGATGATTACCCCAGTGATTGACCGCGCATTGGCCGAGGCGGCATGCAGCTGGGATGAAATTGATGGCATTGCTGTGACGTATGCGCCTGGGCTGGTAGGGTCACTATTGGTCGGGACGCTGGCGGCGCGGACGCTGGCGATTGTGCACAAGAAGCCGCTCTACGCAATTCATCATGTGGAGGCGCATGTCTATGCCAACTTTGTGGTGGAGGACGGCCGGCCAAAGCCCGAGCCAGCTTTAGCGCTCCCTGCTGCGCAGCCGAGCTTCCCTATGCTGGCGCTCATCGTCTCTGGTGGGCATAGTCAGCTGGTGCTGTTTCGGGCGCATGGTGACTATACACTACTTGGCCAGACGCAGGATGATGCTGTAGGCGAAGCCTTCGACAAGGTAGCGAAGATCATTGGTTTGCCCTACCCTGGTGGCCCGGCCATTGCTGCTGCCGCTACGCACGGTGACCCGCAGCATTACGCGTTACCTAAGGCGCGGATGCATGGCCAGTACGATTTCTCCTTCTCGGGCCTTAAAACGGCCGTGCTGCGCCGAATGCAAGCCGAGGTAGGCAAAGATACCTCTTTTCCTTCGCACGAGCTTCCAGCGCTTGTTACGCCGCAGCAGCGCTATGATATGGCGGCGAGCTTCCAACGTGTGGCGGTAGAGACATTGGTCGATAAGACGGTGCTGGCTTATGAGCACTATGCGCCGCGCTCCGTCGTGATTGCTGGTGGTGTGGCGGCCAACCAAGAACTTCGCCGCCAGCTGCGCATTGCCCTGCCCTGCTCTATTAGCTACGCACCAATGGCCTTTTGCACAGACAATGCAGTGATGATTGCTACCCTTGGCTACTACTACGCCCAGGCTGGCCACATAGTTGACCCATACCTGCTCGAAGTGCAGCCAAGTTTGTCGATGCGCGAAGCAGTGTGGGCTGATAATTAGCCTTCTTTTGCGCGAATCTGCCTGACCAGCGCTGCAGCAGCTACAACAGTTTCGTTGAGTGTGCGATAGATCGGGAGCTTTGGTTGCTCAAGGTGTGCTTGTGTTTCGATGTCAAATGGTCGGTCGAAGCTTTTGTCAATGCCAAGCACAATGGGCGAGCCGCGTCCAAGTTCCTTACCAAGCTCTAGTGGTGTAATGATGCCTGATCCCTTGACAAAGTAAAACATTACCACGCGTGCGAGCTGTAGATTCCGGTGTTCCCATGTGATCTGCTCCTTCGCAATATCACCAACGCGTGGTATTCCTTCTGGGCGTCGTGGGTTGGCAATAATGAGCTCTTCGTCGCATGATTCTGTTTGCTCAATATTTTCTAATAATTTCTCTGCTTGGTTTTGCCAATCTTCTGCCCCAGAAATAGGGCCTGCAATGAAGATGTCTGGCCGTAATTCTTGCATAGATAACGCTGATGTTGGGCGCTTGACGAGCATGACAAAATAGTATCATGGACTATTGCAAAGATCAAATATCACAGACACGAAAAATAAGCTGAAGATCTGCAAGTCGCAGATTTTTTATCTCACCGTAAGGTGATGCTATCTACCACGGTGCCTAATAGTGTAGATATTGTTACGAAGGCAGTGCTCTACCGCGCTATAATCTTTCGCGCCGCACGCATGAAACGAACCACCTGATGTATGAATGGCCGAGCGATATATTCATAGCAGCCAGCGCGTTCCTCCAGTTGGCCACCAAAGCCTTTCTTGAAGTGATACACCCCCTCTTGCTCGGGGAAGCCGTTGAAGTTTCCGCTTGTGCCGTAGAAGTTATAGCGCTGAGCGCCAAGGCTGATGGCACGGCGCATTGCTGCGTATTGCAGGGCGTATGAGCCAGAGAACTTGGCATGTTGATCGTCCGACCCACTGAGAAAATACACCACCTCGTTATCGCTCGTATGCATGAATATGGCGGCGGCCAGCGGCAGGACGTCGCCGCTAGCTGCCTGGCGCAACGTTTCGTAATCTGCCAAGCGTTTGGATATCGCAGTGAGCTGATTGTCGAGCTCCTTCACCTGTCCTTGCTTGTCTGGCTCGGTCGCTAGCGCATCGCGCTCGGCTTGCAGGGTATCTTGCTGGGCGCTGAGGCGGGCTTGGTAGCCAGCAAGGTCGAGCTCGGCAATCAGGAACCACGCCTGCTTGCGGTGGAAGGCGCGGAACAATTGCTGATAAAACGCTTCGCTGCGTCCTGAGAAGCCACGCCGCGTACCAGTATCGATTAGCAGCTTCGCAAACGGGGTGAGATCGCCCACTGCAGTAATCTCGCGTACCGCCACACCATACTTGGTGGCTGCCTTGACGCAGCTGCGTGTCTTGGCGTCGAAGCTCTTGAGTAGTGCTGCGTCGTCGTGATAGAGCGAAAGATCTTTGGCAAAGAACCAGCGCACGTAGCGCGCGTTGTGGTCGGTCTGCTGCGGGGGGATAGCGCGAAAGCCTGCCTTTTCTAATTGTTGCAGCGCCTTGGCTGTGCCCGCTACCTCGGTAAGCTGAGTAGGGTCACTTCCCTGCCGTAGGATGAGTGGCGGCTGAAATCGAAGTAAAATACCTTTGTGTGCTTTGACATATTTCTTGATTTCTGTCAATAGTGTGCTGAGCACGGTTGGGTTGTGGTAATCCACCAGCGGCCCTTGCAAACATTCAAACTCGCTATAGCCCAAGGTGCGCCACTCATATAATACGGCGGTAGCCACCAAGCGCTCACCCTCAGCAAACAGCCCCAGATAATGTGGCTGCCAGCCCAGCTGTGCCACTCGCGTGGCATTGGCGGCTGATTGGACGAAGCTCCCTAGCGGATGCTGCGCAACAAATTGCTCGAGTGTGGATGGATCGATAAACTTGAGCTGCATAATAATAGCGTTAGTATAGCATTTTTGAGTGGTGAGAGGAAGAGAGCGATGGTGATGAGCGGCACAAGATTGGCTAAACGAAGGAGTTTAGAGAGATAATACCTTACATCAGACTCACCATTTCGTCCGAGCATACATGAATGTGTTTTTGCAATAATCATCAGTGAAAATCCGCTACAAAGTTGCTATACTAATGTTATGAAACATTTTTTACAGACTGAGGCATGGGAGGCCTTTCAACAAGCGCAGCAGCGCCACACGGTGCGGCGGGTAGACAAAGGGTGGCAGTATTATGGCATTATTGAGCACGGTCGGCTCAACCATCGATTGTATGTACCCTATGGGCCCGAAGCAGATAATGATGCAGCCCAGGAAGCTGCACTCAAGGATATTATTGCCACTGGGCGGCAATATGGTGCAGACTTTGTGCGGGTCGATCCCCGAACGACGCGACTTGAGCAGTTGCAAAATCTCGGTTTTCGCAAGGCGAAGAGCCTCCAGCCAGACCGGACAATTATTAATGATGTAACGATGGATCACGATGCGATCCTGGCTAATGCCAAGCAAGCGGTGCGCTATACGTGGCGCAAGAATCAGAAGGCAGGAGTGCGGTTCCATACCAGTTATGAGCCAGCAGATATCGAGATTTTTCTTGATATGATTCACGATGTCGCCAAGCGTACTGGCATGCAGCCTCATAGTGATGCCTACTTTCGCCAAATGGCAGAAGTGCTCTTCCCGCGTAAGGCAGCTGGCCTGATGTATGCCACGCTAGAGGACAAGCCAGTTGCTAGCCTGATATTCTTTAGTGACGGCACGACGATGGCCTATGCCCATGCTGCGTCCTACACCGCTCAGCGCAACCTCAGCCCAGCCACAGCACTGGTGGTGTCTGCCCTCTTCTATGCGCACGATACTGGGCACAAATTCTTTGACTTTTACGGCATTGCGCCAGACGATGTGCCGAAGGATCACCCCTGGGCGGGCTTCACGCACTTTAAGAAGTCGTTTGGTGGCACACCAGTGGACTACATCGGCACCTGGGAAAAACCTCTCCATCCACTGCGCTATCGGTTATATCACCTCTACCAAGCACTGTATCAGCACGTGCGTAGCCTGCGCCAGGCATCGTATCGTCGCTCGCATAAGTAGTTGGTAGAGAGATCACTTAGAAGAAGACGCTCTAGTAGGGCGTCTTTTTATAGTATCCCTTCCCTACTCTACTGACGTGACTTTAGATGGATGATGATATGAGATCCATATGCTGATGTGGGGCTATAGAGCTTGATAAAGTTCCACGTATTATTCACGTGAAATAGAGATATGTACAGGTGAAAATTGTGCTATCACTTCCCTACTGTAATTCAATTTTGGTTGTAACTATGATAAACACAATTTATCTTTATTTCTGATTTATTATTCACACCCCCCTTTTACATTGGATGAAGCGCGTTGGCGAATGCAGCATGATGGTATGTGGGCAGACATTTGTAATGCAAAGACTTTTACCGTTTTTCTGGTAAGTCTATCCATCCCCCATGCTCTACTGGATGAGATAGTAAAATTGTAATTGCTTTAGTTGCAGGCCGTCACACATCACACCTTCCACGTGAAAACTACACAGTGGGAAACTGTCAGAACAAACGACTGCTCGATAGTGACTAATTTGCAAAACGAGACATCTATCATATCACCGCTGTCAGCTACATCTTAGCTTCATCACTAACCCCTGTCACCTCTGCCATTGAGCTGTCAAACGTGCTATACTAAGTAGCTGAAGTTGCACCAAAAAATTGGCCTGACAGATGCTGCACACATATTTTCACGTGAAGTATCGACTGCGCCGTTTTCGTGTGAAAAGTATCAATAATCTGTAAGGAAGCCACCGCCATGAAACTTGCCAAGACCTACAACCCTAACGAATACGAGCCAAATATCTACGCTATGTGGGAGAGTGCTGGCGTGTTTCGACCAAGAGGGGAGGGCACCCCGTATAGCATCGTGATGCCGCCGCCCAATGCCAATGGCAACCTGCACGTTGGGCATGCGCTGGGCTCGGCTTTGCAAGATATTTTGGTGCGCTACCACCGGATGAAAGGCGATGATGCGGTGTTTATCCCTGGGGCAGACCATGCTGGCTTCGAGACGTGGGTGGTGTACGAGCGCGAGCTAGAGAAGCAGGGTAAGACGCGCTTCGATTACTCTCGCGATGAACTGTATGCGCAGGTGTGGGACTTTGTCGACCAGAAGCGGGGTGATATGGAGCTCCAGCTGCGCGCTCTTGGTGTTGGGGCCGACTGGGAAGATATGGTTTTTACACTTGACCCCAAGGTGGTAGAGACGGTCTATGGTACCTTCAACAAGCTGTGGCAAGATGGGCTGATCTACCGCGGTGAGCGGATCGTGAACTACTGTACCAAACACCAGACCAGCTTTGCTGACATCGAGGTGGTGCACAAGACGGAGAAGTCTAAGTTGTGGCGTATTGCGTATCCACTACTCGATCATATTGGTGAAATTATCGTTGCTACGACGCGGCCCGAGACGCTACTGGGTGATACCGCCATCGCTGTCAACCCGGCAGATGAGCGCTACAAGAAATTGATCGGTACTAAGGCGTTGCTCCCACTGGTAGGGCGCGAGATTCCGATTATTGCTGACGAATATGTCGATGCGTCATATGGTACTGGTGCGGTTAAGATCACGCCGGCTCACGACCCAAATGATTTTGAGATGGGGCAGCGGCATGGGCTGCCGGTGGAGCAGGTAATTGGCTTTGATGGGCGAATGACCAATGTACCCGCACCATTTGACGGCCTCACCACAGCGGAGGCACGCCAGCGGGTACTGGAGGCGCTGGAGCGCGAAGAGCTCCGTCGTGGTGAGGAAGAGCTGGAACACTCGGTGGGGCATTGCTATAAGTGCGACACCGTCATTGAGCCGATGGTCAAGGAGCAATGGTTTATCTCGATGCGGCCCTTAGCGGATGCAGCGATTGCTGCCATCGAGCGCGGCGATGTGACCTTCACCCCCGCCAATAAAGGCGAGGTGGTCATCAAATACCTGCGTGAGATCAAAGATTGGAATGTCAGCCGGCAGATCCCGTGGGGGATACCCATTCCGGCCTTTCAGAACACGACCGACCCAAGCGACTGGGTCTTTAACATAAATGTCAACGAAAAAGAAATAGTTGTAAACGGCACAACATATCGTCGGGAAGAAGATACACTTGATACCTGGTTTAGCAGTGGGCAGTGGCCATTCATCACCACCGACTATTTGCAAGATGGGCCGCTGGCGAAATTCTACCCCAACGCAGTAATGGAGACGGCGGGAGATATCCTTTTCTTCTGGGTGGCGCGGATGATGATGCTTGGGCTGTACTGCACGGGACAGGTGCCGTTCCGTCATGTGTATCTCCATGGGCTGGTGCTGGATGAGCATGGGCAGAAGATGAGTAAGAGTAAGGGTAATGTGATCAACCCAATGGAGGCAATCAGCCAGTATGGCTCAGACGCACTGCGCATGGGGATTATTGCCAGCCGCTCAGCCGCTCAGCCACAAGCCTTTAATACTGGCAAGGTCGTGGCAGCGCGCAATTTCTGCAATAAATTATGGAACATCGCTCGCTTCATTGAGGCGCAAGTGGGAGATACGCAACCGGTGCACGTGCCAGTGCCGCAATCGATGGCTGACCATTGGATCATCCGCCAGCTGAGCAGGGCAGGGGAAGCGATGGAGCAGCAGCTAACGCAGTATCGTTTTGCCGAAGCGGCAGAAACGCTCTACCATACGGTGTGGGATGATGTAGCCGATTGGTATATTGAGGCAGCTAAGGTGGAACAGCACGCTGATATGCTGGTGTGGGTGCTCGATACCTGCCTGCGCTTGGCTCACCCATTTGCACCATTTGTAACGGAGACGATTTGGCAAAGTCTGAGCTGGCATAACGATCTCTTGGCAGCAGCGCGATATCCGCAGGCTGAGAAATACAATGAGCTGCAGGCGGCTGAGTTTGGCCGGCTCAAGCGGCTCGTGACCGAAGCGCGCTACGTAACGAGTGAGTTGCCAGGCAATGAGCGCTATACGATGCTCTATATGGATGACGCGCTTGTGGCGGATAATGCCGAGCTGGTGCGGCGCTTGGCTGGCCTAGCGGCGGTGGAACATACTGATGTAGCACGAGGGCTGCGTCTGGCCGCCAGTGGTCGCGATGCCTGGCTCGATGTAAGCGACGAAACACTCTATGAGCACCAAACGAACCTTGAGAAGCGTTTAGTTGCAGCACGCAATGACGCCGCCAAGCTGGAGGCACGCCTAGCAAACGAACGTTACACCAACCAAGCACCCGTTCATTTGGTGGAAGAATCGCGCCAGCAGCTGGCAAGCAAGCAGGCGTTGATCGAGCGGCTGGTGAAGGAATTGCAGGTGATCGAATAGCAGTACTGCAAATTTAATAACTTGTGCTAACAGAGAAGGTTACCGTCGATGTGTGGTGGTAGCCTTTTTGATATATAGAGATATTGGAGGTTGATGATCTAAGTTCTTCACCCCAAATGACAGATGGTGCGCTTAGTGGGAAAAGGAAAGCGCACGTACAGACGAAGCAAAGGGCTATTGTGATAATGAGCTATAATAGCCTGAAGCTAAAAAATCCTATCCCATCACACAGCTATTCGCACCCGTTTTTGCTGAGGTCTTGTGGCGAGCGAGATGTACTAGAGTGTTCGTCGCATGGATTTATATAAGCGTAAATATGCTATGGCAAACGGCCTCCACATCTCATCAAGCGAAATAGTAGGGAAGAGAGCTCATGCAAAAAGAGAGAATATCTTGACATTGACACAAAACATACTTGACAAAAAATAAACATCCTGCTACCATGAATATGAACAAAAATAGAACTAACGAAAATCACACATCCAAAATACACAATGAAACACACACACCACACTACTTCACCCAAAACTATCCTCGCTCAGGCGGCCGTGGCGGTCTTTAGCCTAGCGACTGCGCTGGGGGTGTTCTTGCACGATGGGCAATTTGATAAGATCACCACTGCGCTCCTTACGCTTGAGCCTGCTGCGCTGCGCAGCCGTGGAGCACCAGGCTCAGCTGAGCCCAATAAGCTAACGGCCGACCCGCACGTTCACCCACATCATGCGTCGCTGGGGCATAAGGTGGCGCATCGCGGGCAGCACCACACGCCGGGTGTGCCACCACGCGATGATGAATATAGATATCTGGCGCATAAGCAGCGGGGGACGCGCCATGTCTTTGATAATCAGTTTTTGCCAATTGTTGGTTAGTTATTGATGGTGATACGGATGACCAGCGGCAATCTGCTGCGCCCGGTAGAGTTGCTCAGCCAAGATGAGCCGCACCAGCTGATGGGGGAACACTAAGCGAGACAGCGACCACACCAGGTTAGCGCGCTCTATTACCGCCTCCGTCACACCATACGCTCCACCAATGATAAGCACGAGTGACTTACCCTGCGCCATTGGCTGGTGCAGACTACGCGAGAGGGCAGGGGAGTCGAGCATCGTACCGCGCTTGTCTAGCAGTACAACGTATGCTTGGGGCGAAAGCGCCCGCAGGATCTGCTGCGACTCCTCACGGCGTGCCGCATCGCTACTACGCTGGCTGGCTGGAAGGAGCTTCCACTGCAGTTGCCAAGTACGGGTCATACGCTGCTCGTAGCGTGCTATGCCATCGACTAGCCAGGGCTCGTGCCGCTTGCCAATGGCGATGATGGTGATCATGCGTTGGCGTCTCCACCACTGCTGGGTACTGCTGCAGCAAGGCGCTGAGCAGTGTTAGACAGGTGAGTATCGCTGGTGTCGGTTGGATAGCCATGATGGAGCTGCAGCACCTCGCGGTCATATAGCGGCACAAGATGAATGTGAGCGTGCGGCACATCAAAGCCCTCCACCACCACGCCGACTCGCTCAGGCTTGAGCTCTGTCTCCATTGCGTGGGCAATCCGCTGCGCTACCGCCCAGAGGTGCTGATACACCTCAGTGGGGAGCGCCCACAGCGAGTCAATCTGCTGCTTCGGCACGACCAGCACATGGCCATCACTCAGTGGGTTGATATCGAGGAAAGCTATTGTGTGCTCATCCTCATACACCGTGTGGCTTGGTATTTCACCTTTGATAATCTTAGTAAAAATAGAATCCTGCATAGCTTTAGTATACGCGAAGGTGGGGCAAGAGCTCAAGGATATACGCTGCGCGATATTTTCGTTCGGCATCACATCTGTTATAATGAGAGCAGACCACGTGGAGAGGTGCAGGAGTGGTTGAACTGGCCGCTCTCGAAAAGCGGTAAGCCGCAAGGCTTCGAGGGTTCGAATCCCTCTCTCTCCGCCATAGTTTTGGTGGTGTTAATCTGCAGGCTGAGGATGCTTGTAGATTTTTTATTGCGAAAAACATGCGATTACTTTTGTGCGCCATGCTTCCTCTCTTTCTGTTTTGCAAACTCAGGCAGGACGCAATGAAAAGCGCACACCGCGAAGTGTGCGCATATGTTTGTGTGAGAAGAGAGCCAAGCGGCACCGGCTAGGTAGTCGAAGCACCGGTGTTGCTACTGTTGGTCGTGGTATTGATGTTGCCACCGGGGATGATGGTGTTGATAACAAAGTTCACCGCGGCGTAGGCTAGCAGCGCCACCACGACACCAACGAGGGCATACATAATAGTATTCTTCGCGCCTTGCACCTGCGATGAATTACCACCAGAGACAACATAACGAATACCACCGAAGATGATCATAATGACCGCGATAGCACCAACGAGAAACAGCATGATGTTGCTTACTCGTGTGAAGATACCGGCGTCACCAAAGAGATCGGCTGGCTGGTCTTTGCCCCGTGAGCGACTGGCACCATCTGACACACCGCCGATTGCAGCGCTGGGCGGTGCAGCAGCAATTATCCCACCCCCGATGAGGGCAAGAGCACTGATAGATAGTAGACATTTTTTTAGCATAATAAACTTAGCTCCTTTTATCTTGTAATTATACGATATGGCGTTTTTTTTGTCGAGAGGAAAGCGGTGAAATTTCTCAGCTTGTGGTACTGTGGTGACTCGCTTCCTTCATCTCTTTTGCCAGTAGCGTCTTGAAAACTTGCTATTATGACGGTATCTTGAATCTCAACGTGAGGAATGAGTCTTTTAACGAGACGCTTGGTTTCTTCCTTATTTACATTACTTGATAAAGGGGAGGGGAGTGCAGGAAATATATGGCTCACGACACTGCGGCGAAGTAGGGACAAAATTGTATCTCACAAATGTCTAGCGCAATCGCCTGACCTATGCTACAATAGCCAGTGCACGTTGGTGCACAATCCGACACGCTGGAGGAGTACCCAAGTGGCTGAAGGGGACGGTTTGCTAAATCGTTAGTGTGGGGAGACCTGCAGCGGGAGTTCGAATCTCCCCTCCTCCGCCAGGATTGTTTGGGCTATGGCTATCGGCTCGGTATTTTTGATAAAACAGCCGCACAGTATCATCCACAGCTCAAGAATGACAAGCCAAAATAGACGAATGCTGAGATTGCTTAGTAATCTATAGTTTTAACATAAAACGCAGCACAACGAGAGATAAACGGATCATTGTAGATATTACAATGATATTTTTATTTGTGTAGTGCATAGCGAAATGCACGAGGCTATCAATACGTGCGAAGTATCATAAATGTCAAGAGCACTATCTGGGGTATGATCTATAAATGTACGATATACATGCAAGACTGGCGAGAGAGGCGAAGTATGGGTGTTGAGTGCGGCATAGAGCGTATGATTGCGTAGTTATATAGGTTATGGTTAATTGACCAGCGCGGCCATTATGATAGAATAGTCTTTGTAACGTAAATCTAACGCCAACCGACAAGGGGAGGAAAGAGCAGTGAAGATTAGACGTCAAAAACGTGGGATCGTCATGCGCATCGCATCGGTTGTGGCTGTGAGTGGGCTCGCTATAGGCGGGCTTTTTTATGGCCTCAATTCGGTGAACGCAGCCGGTCTGAATAAAAACTATAATTATATCAAGGCAAATTACGCTGTGCCGAACGCCAACGTAGCCTGGGTGTCTCCCAACGGGGACGACAACAAGGGTAACGGAAGCGAGTCAGCACCGTATAAGAGCTTTGGCCGCGCCGTCACGAAGATTAGCGACGGTGGAACAGTGGTGGCAAAGAGTGGTATCTACCGCGAGCCACACTTCTTTGTGACGAAGAAGAACGTCACTATGCAGGCAGCACCCAACGCCGAGGTATGGCTCAAGGGTAGTGATGTCGTGACCAACTGGTCGCGCGAAGGCAATATGTGGAAGGCCACTGGTAACTTCCAGAACTTCTGCCATGTCTGTACAACCAACATCAAGCCAGAAGTCGAAGGTATGGCTGCCTACCCAGAGCAGGTCTTTATTAACGACAAGCCACTGACGCAGGTCGGGAGCAAGGCTGAAGTTGGCCCAGGCAAGTTCTACGTAGAGGATGCCACGCAGACGACGCGTAGTGGTGGGCACTTCAACCCAGGCCGGCAAGACACCGTCAGTTACTACCTAGGCTCAGATCCAACGGCTGGCACAACGGAGATCTCGCAGCGCACCCGCGCCTTTACCACAACAGGTGAGAACTTCAAGCTGCAGGGTATTAACATTTCTCAATATGCGCCAAACCAAACCTGGGGCTTTAAAGATCCTCAGCTGGATGACAAAGCTGGGCCAATCGCCATCTCCATCAACGGGAAGAACTCGCTGGTGCAAGATGTGATCGTGGCGCAGAACTCGAACTCGGGGTTATTCCTCGATAAAGCGTCGGGCAGTGTGGTGAAGAACAGCCAATTCCTCGACAACGGGGGTAATGGTGCTGGTGCAAACCGCATTGAGAATGCCGTATTTGAGAACAACACCTTTAGCAACAACAACGCCGCTGGCTTCGAAACCAATGGTAGCTACTGTACTTCGTGGTGTGGCATGGCTGATGTGAAGGTGACTCACGCCGAGAACTTCACCTTCCGCAACAATGTGGTGGACTACTCGAAGTCTGGCTCGACCAACTCCGACATCGCTGTGGCCAAGCGTCACCAGCTGCCAGGCTTCTGGTGTGACGAAGGGTGTATCAACACCAACATCGTCAACAACTACTTTACCAACGTTCAGATGGCGATCTTCTACGAGGTATCACACACTGGTATCATCGCCTCGAACATCATTGAGGGTTCGGGTTCTGGTATCTTAGTGTCGGGCAGTAGCAAGACGAAGATCTACAACAACTCTATCTCACGCACCGCCTACCCAATCCGCGTCCGTGAGGATACCCGCAGCAAGGGTTGTAACGCTTACCAGGGCAGCACCTGTACTGCACCAGAGAGCTGGTCGCAAGCCAAGGGCCTGAGCTGGGACACAACGGGCACAGAGATGTACAACAACATCATCTCGTCACGTGCCGCAACTGCCAAGGATGGCGATAGCCCATACTGGGCATACGGTGTCCGGACCAAGGGTGGTGCCAACATTGGCGGGCCAAAGGTTGGCACAAACGAGATGTTTGCTGGCCTAGACTACAACGTCTACTACCGCAACGATACCAATGTCGACAAGACTGTCTTTACCTGGGACTTGGCTCAGACGGACGCACCGATCGATGTCCTCTTTAGCAAGACATCAGACATCGCTAAGGATGGCCGGGTCAGCAAGGCGATTGATGGCCTAGAGCGCAACTCGCTCGACCAAACTGGCTCACGCAGCGCCAACCCATTTTTCACCAGCGAAGCTGCGAATAACAACGACTACAACAAGAGTAACTACACCATCAAGGCTGGAAGCCCAGCTGCCAACAGTGGTAAGGAGCTGCCTGCCGACGTTGCGAAGGCAATCGACCCAAGTGGGGCGACCGTGAAGGCTGGTACCAAGGTGAATCGTGGTGCACTGGTCAATGCCAACATGACTGGTGGTGAGCCAAACGTCAACAGCAAGAGCAGTAGTACTCCACAACAAAATAACGCCAATGGCGCGACCACCAAGGGGCAATCAGACCCAAAAGCGCCGGGCATGGGCAGCGTCAGTAAAGCTGACACTGCTCATGCAGCCCAAACCGCTGAGGCCGACACCAAGAGCGACAACAGTGCTGTGTCGATCCCAGACGCTCACCTCAAGGCGGCAATCAACAAGCGCCTGTCTGAGACCCTTGGCGCACGCCGTAGCGCCTCACAGGACGTGACAGCGGGTGAGATGCAAAAGCTGACTGGCTTGTCGCTCATCTTGCCAGGTGATGCAGCGGACGACCGCAAAGCTGCCGACCTAACTGGCCTTGAGGCGGCAACGAACCTCGACTGGCTGGCAATTGATGGCAACAAGGTGAAGAGCCTTGCACCGCTCGCTAAGCTAACCAAGCTGACTTCGTTGACCGCTCATTCCAACCAGATTGAGTCGCTTGACCCAATCGCTGGCTTGGCAAACCTCAAGCTTGTGATGGTCTCGGGCAATCCAATTGCCTCCACTAAGCCACTTGCCAAGCTTACGCACCTCAAGCGGGTCTCGCTCTCGGGCAAAGATGGCTTCGTGCTAGACGTTGCCGACGTGGCAGCCAGCAAGGGTAGCCTGGAGTCGCTCTCACTCTACGACTACAGCCGCAAGACCACGCTGGCCAATGGCAGCCAACTAGCGACATTTGGCAGCCTCAAGAAGCTTCGCCTCACTGGCGTCAAGCTAAGTGCTGCCGATAGCGCCGCCATTGGCACACTCAAACTCGAAAAGCGCCGCATAGACTAGGTTCCTCCCCATCAGCCAAGTCTGGTAGCGTACATGAAAAGCCGAGCAGAATCGCTCGGCTTTTTGGTATGAAAAGGAGTGCTCTTCGAGCTGCTGGCGCGCTCTATCGTAGGCAATATTTTATACCCATGGCTGCTATAAATCATGCTATGAGGAGGTGTCTCTAGTTATTCTACAGAAGCAAATGCGAGAGAAGCGATATGAGAATGGCTGAGATTTTGAGCCATAGGTATGGTGGACCCGTAATACTGCAAGGGCAAGAATTAAAACGAGACGTGGGTCTAGTATCTCTAGGTATTTGCCAAATATGTATTCTATTCTTGTGAATAAAAAAACTCAGCATGCAACAACATACTGAGTTAGTATTCTCTATGGTACACTCGGCGCGATTCGAACGCACGACCTTTGGCTCCGCAAGCCAACGCTCTATCCAGCTGAGCTACGAGTGCATACCTGGGAAACAAATGTTGCCCAGACCAAACTATAAGGTGCACTGGATGATACCAGATCGCTTATTATTGTAGCACAGAGGTGTGCCGAGGGCAAGATACCGCAGCCAAAACTACTACTGCAGTCGCAAATAAATGATCAGTCGCTCGAGCAAGTCGGGCTTGCGCTCGCTCATTGGTAGGTGAGAGGCGATGAGATCAACCAGCTGCTCGCCTACATCCTCGGGGAAGTACATGACGATGGGCATAGCGAAGCGTTTGCGTGGGATGAGCGTGATCCAATTTTGCGTGGGCTTGGCAGTAACGCTAAAGGAGCGGAAGGTGTCGTACGAATAGGTGCGCTGGCCTATCACCACCTCAGCGTGGCTGGCGCTGTAGTTTACCAAGGCAGCCGGCCGCTGCAGCGAGACGATCAACGCCACAGCCATGATGGGGATAAGCAGCGCGAAGGTGTACGACTTAAACAAAAAGATTGAAATCGCGAAGAGTACCACCACAACCACGCCAAAAATAACATACCAGCCACGGGGGCGAGTGGTGTCATTTACTTCACGCTCTTGCCAGATGAGGAGCGGCTCGGTGGGGTCGGGGAAGGGCGAAACCTGCGACGAATTGCTATTGGTCTCACTTGGCCCACGGCGAATCTCGAGCGGTGGGTTAGGCTCGTCAGCGGCTTGCGCATCGGCACGAGCGGTGCGCGACGGGTCGGCGGCATCTGGAGCGGAGGGCTGATCAAATTGCGATGGCTGCATATATTTAGTATAGCATAGAACATCGGCGAAAGACGATGGTTTGGGGTGTATATTAACGTAGAGAAATCTATAGAAATAGCATCAGAATCAGCTCATTAATGTGCCTTGTAGGTTAGACTTGCAACCCCTAGCCTACTATTGAAGAGTCAACGGCGTACAATGAGCCGCCATATTGTACTTCGACAAGTTTGGCTTCAAGCCCTCTAATGGTGCCCATAATTTCAAATTGAAGATTAATCATAGCTCCACGCTTATCTTCCATTTCACCAGTGTCTATATTAGCGTGAGTATAGTCATTCAAATAATCGAGTAGCTTCTCGTGCGAAGCGATTTGCGCGCGCAGATATTCAGCTCGCTTTTGAAAGAGTTTCCTTTTGCTTTGGACTTCCTTATACAAATCAGTTGGAAGCGGAACCTCGATAGTGCTACCGTCAGATGCAGATTTGCTAGTGATAAAATACTGGAGAGTGTCTGTAGTGTCGGGTTTTCGCAATTTCTTTGCTAGCTGTCGAGCCGCCCATGCAATCCCGCCGACTTTTGTCGGTGAGTCAATAACCTCAGGATCAACAGCTGTTTGGTCAGCCCTGTCCAATGCAGCAACTGGTGTTTCGCTGGCATCTAAAGCCTCTGATTGTACATTTGCTTCAGGGTGTTCGCATAAATTGCACGCTGTAGACCCAATACCAGACACCGCGTCTATCTGCGTTTTTTCACGCTCTATTGCTTCTGGGGGGGGGTTGGTTCAAAAGAAGCTTGCTCTGGAGTGTGAGGTTGCTGAGTAGGGTGTTCAAATGTAGACATTGTGTAGTAGCCTTTTAATTATTTAGATTTATAGTATACAACATATAATTATGCAATAGAGGTGAGAGGTTTTGCAACTATAATTTGTGATGGGCAACATTACTTTTATAAAGCAAAACCCTCGGCAGTGCTTCGGCTACCGAGGGTTCGAGTAAGCCCAACATGGCGGAGAGAGTGGGATTCGAACCCACGGTAGGGGGTGCCTACGCCGGTTTTCAAGACCGGTACCTTCAACCACTCGGTCATCTCTCCAGTCTCGCTTATTATAGCATGAGATGAGGCAAGGCAAAAGATGGGGGTGACCAACTTTTGCGTAAGCCCTCGATATTATCCTTATCCCCCTTGTTCTACAGAGCCGAAACATTGCTCCTTTTCTCCAATGTTGATTATAGATGGGCCAACACCACAACGGCTTATCCAAACGGCTGATGAGCCACCACCGCAGCAATAACCTGCCGGGCACCGGCAGTGCGGAGGCAACGCGAAGCATAGCGAATCGTCGCACCCGTTGTAGAAATATCATCGATAAGGCAATAAGTGACCTCTGGTGAGAGTGTGCGGGGGCAAGCGAATGCTTGGCGGGCTTGCCGCTGGCGCTGAGCACGACTACTCCCTAGCTGCACACTGTGCTGAGCGCGTGTGAGGGCTGGCTGGCAGGTCAGTCCACGCAGCCGGGCAAAGGCTTGGGCAAGCAACCGGCAGTGGTCATACCCGCGCTGGCGCTGATGTGCCGGAATGGTTGGGATGGGCACAATGATGGTATCCGCCGGTAGCGGCGGCGTGACGGCGTCGAGCAAGTCTGCAAGGGTGTGCTGAGCCGCTTGGGCGCGCTCAAACTTGTAGCGGTCGATTAGTCGCTCCAGCGCACCCCTACGCTGCAGGGCACACCACGCGGCCACATAGGGTAGGGAGCAGGTTTGGCACTGGCCAGATAGAGTAGGTTGGCCGCACTCGAGGCAGCGGTAGAGCGGGTCGCGAATGATGTCATTTTTACAATTATCACAGAGCAGTGTCCCGGTGATGTTGCAACCACAACAGGTATGCGGGGCAAGGAGGTTGGCAAGGTAGGTCGGTATTGTGATTTTTACACTCATGAGGCCTCTCCGGTTGATTATACGCCATCGATTAGCTATAATAAATCCAGACTGTTGTCGAAATGGTAATTGTGAATTAGCAAAAGAAAGTATGTGGAGGAAACTATGGCCCGGAGTCAAGATGATGATCTTTTGATCGGTGATGAGCTTGCGGCAGCATTTTTGGAAGGTGATGACTCGCTCGCACCAGCTGCGCCAACTCACCAGCCGATGAATCACGCCCAAGCAAACCCAATGCCTGCCCAGAACCAGCAGAGCCAAGCGTCGCCGTGGGGCGAAGAGCCTGCCCAGAGTGAGGAAGACTACACTGGCCAATTGGCAGTCGATGTGTACGAGACCGAGACACAACTGGTGGTGAAGGCCCGCACCGCTGGAGTGAACCGCGAGGAATTGGATGTGAAGATTAACGACGGGCTGTTGACGATCGTTGGCACGCTGAGTAGCGGTGACGACACCGTAGCCACCAAATGGCACAACCAAGAGTGCTACTGGGGTGAATTTAGCCGCACACTGGAGCTACCCGTAACGGTACGTGAGGACGAGACGACTGCTGTGCTGAAGGATGGTGTGCTGACCATCACCTTTGAGAAGGTTAAGCAAGAGCAGGCCAAGAAGATCCCGATCCTCTAGGGAAGGGAAAACGAGCTTTGAGACGATGACCCCGCTGCTGCGGGGTTGTTTTGTGCTACAGGAAGTGGGTGATGCGAGCCTTGAGGCCTCTTATAGTGTCTAGCCTTATACGTTCTCTATTTCGTTTAGTAAAATGTGACTATTGGTAGCAGAAAAGGGTGTTATCCAGTATTAGCGCTGAGAGGCTAGTGTCCTAGAGAAAGTTTTTGCAATAACTGCAGGAGAAATGGTAGTAAGGATAAGGATAAGGTGCTTGGGCTAGATATAGCTCATGCGAGAGGTGACGAAGGTAGTGGGGTGTAATGATTTTGTAAAACGGCTCTGTTAGAGTATATAGTTGAACAAGCTAAAGAATACTAGAAACTTCCCAAAACACCTCCTAAATGGTGCGATGGCTTATTATGAGGTTCCTGAGTGTAAAGTATAGTGAGCGCAGTGTGATGATGATTCCCCAGCCAGGGTGAAATGGAAGAGCATGGCTAGTGCTACGCAAAAACAGTCAGTACTAGATGCCATCAGCAATAGACAGACTTTCTTGTGTGTCGTCGAATATATCCTCAGCAAAAAGTACCACCCTGCGAGAGGGTGGTATAAGAGAGCCAATGAAGAAAGGTGGTTGTATTATTGCCCTTGGTTGGCACCGATATTGACGACGACGAAGTTGACGAGCGCGTAGGCGATAATCGCAACAACAAGACCAACGATGGCGTACATAATGGTGTTCTTAGCGCCAGTGACGGCATTGGAGTCACCGTTTGACACGGTGTAGCGCACACCGCCGATCACAATCATGATAACGGCGACCGCACCAACGATGAAGAGAATCACGTTGACGATTGTTTGGAAAATACCAGTACCATCAGTACAACCTTCTTTTTCGCTACCGAAGAGACAACTCACTTGGTCACTCCCCTTAGCAGAAGTAACACCTTTTTTGAGGCCAAGACCGTTGTCGGACGCCGCTGCCCCTACGTGTGGTGCTACCAGCCCAGCAACACCTGCAGCCAGCACCGGCACAGCGAGGAGTGTAAGCATAGCTTTTTTGATATTGATTTTCATTGTCATGTCCTTTCTATTGGCATTAGTACCATCTTGTACTACCTGTACTATCTATATATACCAAAAATTTGCCAAAATGTTAAGAGCTAACGGAGAAAATTACCGAAAAAGAGCCTATTTTATTGCAGAATGCAAGCAAAGTAAATGATAGTGGTAGTTAGACGTAATTATATTGGGCGGTTGGAGTGGATTGACTGCCACCACTACCAAGAAGATTTGAGACAACAAAGTTAACAATTGCATAGGCAAGGATAGCCACAACTAAGCCAGCAACTGCATAGAGAATAGTGTTCTTTGCGCTTTGTATACCATTTGAGTCACCATTTGACGTGGTGTAGCGAATACCACCAACGACGATCATAATGACAGCAATAGCACCAAGCGCATAGAGCATAATGTTAACAATATTCGTGATAGCAGTACCGATATTAAAGTTATTAACAGTGCCACCAGCATTATCGATACCTTTTTTTACTTGGTCTTGTGCGCTAACACCTACTGCAAAGGTTTGTGATAGCTGGCTAGTAGACAGAGCACTAGCAGAAGGGGCGACCATACCAGCAATAACGACAGAGCAGATACCTGTACCAAGAACTAGTTTTTTAATAATGTTCATCTTATATCTCCTTTATTTTATTGATAGATTGTCAGTAACCCAGTTGACAATGGTATACGAAAGAATGGCGATAACGATACCTGCTACTGCGTAGAGAATAGTATTACGAGCAGCTTTGACTGCTTGTGGGTCTCCACCAGCTAATGTAAAGCGAAAGCCAGCATAGACAATCATGATGACCGAGACACCACCAAGAATCATGAGTGCAGTATTAATACCACTTTTAATAACTGACTCTGGGTTGGGGATACCAGTGCCACTGGAGGTGACTGACTCACAGCCACTCTCGCCATAGTCACTTGCCTTTTGGCATGCGCTGTCTTTTTCGAGGCCGCTATTAAGCTCTACTTTTGCGTAGGCAGTTGATGTAATCGCAATGATAGGAAGCAATAAGATAATGCCGATACTAATTGAGCTAATACAGCGTGATAAAAAAAACTTCATGAGGGGAGTACTCCATTCATAACAGTGTTTGTAATGACAAACGCGAATAACACAATAGCAAGACCGACAATTGCACCTAGTAATGTGTTTTTTGCACGGGTAACCTGACCCGGGTCATCTTGAGACATGGTGTACATAAAGCCCGCTACAACTATGACGATGACAGCGATAACACCAGCCCAAAGGTAGGCAGTGTTGAGGAGGTTTTTAACGATGTCGGTGTTTTTTGCAGAACTTTGGTATCCTATCTCGTTTGCATGAATTTCTATAGTCGAGAGAAAGCGCCACATTATAGGACCCCCGCTATTGTATTAACAACCATCGCTGCCGTTATTGCAATGACAAGGCCAATAAGAGCATCTCGAACTGTATTTTTGGCGCGAGCCATCGCATCGGGGCTGCCAGTGCTGACCATATACATGTAGCCACCCTTGATAATAAATCCAATAGCAACATATGCAACAACGACCATTGCCGCCTGGAGAACGTTAAGAGCAATCGTTAGTAGGATAGTTTGCGTTTCTAAATCACTCCGAATTGTTTTACAATCATCTTGTTTTTGTAACCCACGATACCATGCGGGCATACCAAGGAAATTTGGTGGTGAGCAGGGTGCATCAGCATAAACAGGTGTAGCTGGTGTCAGAATAGAAAGGACAGCAATGACACTAATACCATATACGAGTAAACGACGAATCATTTGATGATACCTCCCGGCACAAGGAAGTTGAGCGCAATACTCATAACAGCATAAGCAAGCACACCAACAACGACATTTGTTATGATCGTCTTTGCCTTAGCGGTCTTATTCGCATCACCGCTGGCTGTTGAATAAAGAATACCAGCATAAATAAGTGTGCCAACTGCTGCAATACCAACGCCAATATTGAGGATGCGAAGAATAGCGATGAGTAAATTTGCAATGTTCATCTCACCTGCGCCGTCGTTGTCTGCTGTGTTGCAGCTCACGTTGTGAAATTTCAGTACACCACAACCATTATCGCCAGTTTGACACTCTGCTTTGTTTTTGTTAGCCTCAACAGTACAATCAACCTTATTATTGTCTGTCGCCATTACTCTTGCTGGCACGGCAACACCGCCAGCAAAAATTGCCAGCATTGCACCGAAGCCCAAGATCAATCGCTTATATTTCATGATACTATTCCTACGCTGTAGTGTATACGATATGAGCGGTGTTGTAAAGACTGGGGTGGGGTGCGAACAGAGTAGGAGTGAAGGGTTGTATATTGACATTGTTATAATGGTGTATAAAATTTGAGTTGCTAGATCTATCGGGCGATTTCCTCCCTGTTATGTTACTCAGGAGGAGGTGATGAATTGTGGATGGTTATTGTGGCTCAACACTGGGGATATGGCCTTAGGCAATGGTAGCCCGTGTAACAGCTTAGAGGGCTGCGCGCTATACAAGGTTTTGATATGCAGGCAGCAAAAACTTGACCACTGTGCGATATTATGCTAATGTCGAACAAGACATGAACAGAGCGTGGCGAGTGGTTGCGCGGGCGAGGGGTTGTCTGCGGCAATATACGGGGTGGCTGGCACTACTAGTGACGGTGCTGTTCGGGCTCGCGCTCGCTACTCCTACGCCAGTGTATGCTGCCGAGACGGCGCAGCGCCAGGGTGAGAACCTTGTCTTTCGCCATAATACTTTCAAACCGCACCGGGCCAGCGACAAAGATCTAACCGCTCGTGGCTTACCTGCTGGTGTGCACTTCTATGAGTATGAGCCGACGACCAACCGGCGCCAGACCATCATCTTCCCGGCTGGTAGCGACCCACTACGTGCCAAGGAGGCGACGTATGTGGAATATATCTTTGTTGAGCCAGATACGTACAACAAGATGGATGATGCCATCGCTATCTCTGTCTCGGGGCAGCAGGAGGCCGCGCCACAAAACAATGGTGGCCAAAACAACCAAAATAATCAAAATAACGGTGGTCAAGCTGGGCAAAACGCTGGTAATAATCAGAACAACGCCAACGGCCAAGATGGTGGAAATAACGGCCAAGCGGCAAATAATAACAATAACAACAATAACAACCAGCCTCAAGACAAACCCGCCGAGCAAGCAGATAAAGACGATGGCGCGACGACCAGTTGTAGTGGCACAGCGCTGGGTAGTATTGGCTGGATTGTCTGCCCAGTGAGCAACTTCATGGCGTGGATTACCGACCAGCTCTACCAGCAGGTGGCGCAGTACTTGGCGGTGCAGCCACTCCAGTCTGGTAGTGATGGCACACTCTTTCGCTTTTGGGCGATCATGCGTGACTTGGCCAACATCGCCTTTATCATCGTCTCGCTCATCGTAATTTATTCGCAAGTTACCAGTGTTGGTATTAGTAATTATGGCATCAAGAAGATGTTTCCGCGCCTTGTCGTGTCAATTATCGTCGTTAATATGTCGTTTTGGCTATGTGCGGCAGCGATTGATATTTCGAACATACTGGGTTTTCAGCTACAGCAGCTGTTTGTCAATATTGCCTCAACGGTTAATGGGGCGGATTATAATACGCTTAATAAAATCACGTGGCCTAATATCATGAGTGCTCTGCTGACGGGTAGTGCTGGTGCAGTGGGTGCGGTGGTGGGAGTGAGTGCATTGGTGGGCGCGACTGATGGGGCACTGGCGATGGCTATTCCGCTGCTGGTGGGTGTCCTGCTGGCGGTCATCATCGCTGCGGTGATTATTGCGGCGCGTCAGGCGCTCATCACTATTCTTGTTATCATCTCGCCCTTTGCTTTCTTGTTGCATGTATTACCTAGTACAGAAAAGTATTTTGATAAGTGGAAGGATCTCTTTATGACGATGATGCTGATGTTTCCGCTGATGTCGATATTATTTGGTGGATCGCGCCTGGCAGGAGTGGCTATCCTGACGAATGGCAAGGATGCGAATAATCTCAATCTTATCATCCTTGGCTTGGCAGTGCAGGTGGTGCCACTGGTGCTGACGCCCTTTGTGGTGCGGATGAGCGGCTCGTTGCTAGGGCGACTGGGCGCGATTATGAATGATCCGCGGCGTGGTATTGTTGACCGGACGCGGGCCTGGGCACAGCAGCGGGCAGACCTGCGCAAGTCGCGCGTGCTTGCTGGCGATGCGCAGCGCAACTGGCTGGGCAATGCAGCGCGGCGGCGGGCCCTGAAGAAGCGCGCTATTCAGCAGCGAACCGATGCTTATACGAAGCGCTTTGAAACAATGGCCGACTTATCGGCGGTGGGGCGGAGCAATGATGAGTACAACCGCTACACCGACCTGCGTGGCAAGGAGGGAGCAGCGCGGCGCGACCGAGCCTGGAACGCACGTCTCTTGCAGGATGATGAACTGAAGCAGCGAGCGCTCAATACCCAGCTCACCTCTGATGAAGCCAAGAATGCCGCCCATAAGCTGGATACACTCTACGATGAGCTGAAGCTTGGCGGTGAGGTACCAGCTGGCTTGAGCCATGGTCTGGGGCGGCGCGCTTATGCAGCGGCCGAAGTGGGTGCGCTAACGGAGATCCGCAGTGCGATGGCGCAGCGCGAAGTACGGGCGAAGATCGACCGTGAGCTCCTCGCCGATGGGGCAGTGGCCAATGCCGATGGTGTGGTGCTGCGTGATGGCGATGGCATTGCCTTGCGTCGCCGGATGGTCGATGGCCAGACGCTACAAGACTACGCCACGGGGGTAGGGCATAAGAACTTGATGGTAGCCGGCCAGACGGCGCGGCTGCGCAAGGAGTTTGGTGAGCATGTTGCGGCCGAAGACCAGCTGATGCGCCACTTCAAGCTCAACAGCAACCAATGGCAAGCTATGGCTGCCACTGGCGATACTGCCATCACCCTCACCGATGCCAGTGGCAACCAGCACACCTTCCGGGCAGATAATGAGTACGTCAAGGAGGCGGCTATCGAGCACCAATTCCGCGCTGGCTCGGCTGGCCAAAAGCGTGAGATTATCCGCGAAACTGGCCGCGAGATCGAATACGTGGCAGACGATGGCACGGTGCAGGTGCGTCAGGGGTACAACTACGATGCTCGCGCGACTGTCTCGGCTGAGGCGGTGGCCTCTGGGGTGGCGGGTGCGGTGCCATTTGTTAATGACGCGACGTACGATGCAATCTTGCGCGGCGAATACAACGGTGCGGCTGCCGAGAAGATGCACTCGCTACGCCAAGTCTTTGAGGGGCGGCTCAAGGCAGAGAACTTCGCGGGGGCAAATGATGGCGCGCTAGAGCTGATCTATAGCATCCCCGACTTGCCCGACTACCAGCAAATCAAAGACTCGTACCTCCGCACCCTCTCGCCCGAGAAGCGGGCTGCCATTGAGCCGACCTTCGACCAAGCCTATGCTGAGCGCCACCAAGCTCTTCGCCACGACGCCTACCGCATCCTCAACACCCCAGAGCTCCGCCGCAACACCAACGCCGCCAACCGCGCTGTGTATGAGCGGTATGCAGAGCGGCCACAGGGTTAGAATATATAAAACACTCCGCAGAGTATACGGAGTGCTTGGCTTGTGGTGATCTAATGAGGCTATTTGTGTGTTGGCAGTGGCGTTGGGATTGCCGTGGCTAGGTCGGTGGCAGTGGCCTCTGGGCTCGGAGTGCCCGCGATGTTCTCTGGCGTTTTACCGGTACACTGGGGGTCGTTGGGGGAGACTGCAATATTACCACCACGGCCTCCACTCCTGTAGACAAGATTTGGACCGTCACATCGCTTGCCAGGACTGTCGAGCTCAACGCCAAATCCATCATCCCACACCTGTGTCCACTCTTCGCTGTTAGCAGTAGCAGGTGCTGAGCTCTCGCTGTTTGAGCAGCCAGTTACGCTAAGTATGGCGACAGGTACCAATGCTATCACAGCCGCTCCTTTTTTGGCGGCTCGCAATACCGCGCTAGGTGCGGTTTCATCTTCGTGGGTGGGGGCAGTAGCTAAGAAGTGTTCTCGTGTCATGGTTTGACCTTTCTTGTGTATCATATATAGGCACTGTTAATAGTAGAAAGAATACACTATTTTGTCAAGGGAGTAAAATTGAACCCAAAACCCACCGACCAAGCGGTGGGTTATGAGGCACGAAACAGAGGTGATGTGCTGGTTTCTCGCCATAGTGGGTTATGGGTAGTAGCTGCTATCGGCGGGTAAAGATCTCGCGCAGGCTGAGTTTGCGGCTGTACTCGAGCGCACCAAAGCGGAAGAGGCGCACGCCCATCATGATGGCGATGGCGGCACAGACGGTCAAGATGCTAATGCTGATGGCGGCGTCTGTCGCACTGAGGTTACCAATCGCATTGCGCAGCATGAGTGGGATGGGCGAGGTGAGTGGGAAGTAGGTGATGATCTTGCTTGGCAGCGCGTCTGGCGTGGAGACGAGCATCGAGGCGGCATAGAGCGGCGCAAAGAGCAGGATCATGATGGTGGCAAAGAAGCTCCCCGCTTCCTTAGCGGTTGGCACAGCAGCACCGATTGCCACCAACATACCGGTAAAGAAGAGGAAACTTGCGGCAAAGGCAAGGAAGCCAATGCCAATCCGTACGGGGTCAACCGCAATGTGCGAGAGGTCGACATCGGGCAACTGCAATTGGTCTTTGAAGAAGAGATAGGCAACAAGCACCGGCAAAATAACGAGCAACCCCTGAATAAACGCCAGGACGATGAGTGAAATAATCTTGCCAATGATGAGCGTGCGAGCGTGCACCGTGGTGAGGATCATCTCGATGACGCGGTTTTCCTTCTCCTCCGTTGTGCTGGTGAGCATTTGGTTACCAAAGAAGCTAATGAGGAAGTAGAACAGCACCAAGAAGAGCCCAGGCAGGATCATCTCATTGATGGCGTTGTATTCTTTGCCGTTTTTGTAGACGGTATTTTTGGTGTTAATTTTGTCTTGAATGACCATGCGCACCGCTGGGCTGACCTCTGATTGGACAGAGTTCGAGAGCAAGCTGGTGGCAATGCCACTGTAGCGGCCGTTGTCAAAGAGTCCAACGTCTTTGCCGTAGACTTCCACCCGTTCTTTGGCGATGTCCTTGGGGTAGTAGATGTAGGCGTCGAGCTTGCCCTCTTGAACCCGCTTGATGGTGGCGTCTTTGTCCGTGGCAGCGACAGGCTGAGCTTTGGTGGCGGCAAGCAGCTCTGGTTTGACGAGCTTCGACTCATCCGTCACAGCAAAGCTAAAGGATTGCTTCTCGAGGTTCTTGGCAGCATCGGCCGAGGCTTTATTGGATAGGAAGATGACGCCAAAGAGCACGGCAAACACCAGCGGGAAGCTGATTGCCGCAAGCCAAAACGACTTCTTCTTGAGCGAGCGAGTGATCTCGAACCGGATGACGGTAGATAAGTTATGCATGTTAGTTGTCCTCCTTGCTGGGCTGGCTATAGACCTGGATGAAGATATCGTCGAGCGACTTGCCGCCAAACTGCGTGCGTACCTCGTCTACTGTGCCATAGGCATGAGCCACGCCGTCCTTGAGCAGCAAGATGCGGTCGCACAAGCGCTCGACTTCGTCCATCTGGTGGGTGATCATCACGACTGCGGCTCCCTTGGCTTGGTGCTCCTCAATGATCTCCATGAGCAAGCGCCGGTTGACGGGGTCGAAGCCCTTGGTAGGCTCATCGAGAATGATAAGCTCTGGGTCGTTGATAATGGTGATACCGAGCTGAACCTTTTGCTGCTGGCCACCACTGAGCTTATCCAGGCGGGTCTTGGCTTTGTCAGCCAGGCCAACCCGCTCGAGGAAGGCGAGTGACTTGCTGCGAGCTTCGCTGCGGCTCAGGCCCTTGAGCTGGCCAAAGTAGATCATCGTGTCGATGACACTCTCCTTCTTGTAGAGGCCACGCTCCTCTGGCAGATAGCCAAGCTTGACGTCGCCCGAGACAGAGTATGGCGTGCCATCGATGAGCAGCTTGCCACCAGTTGGTTGATAAATGCCGAGGAGTGAGCGGATCGTGGTGGTCTTGCCCGAGCCGTTACTCCCCAAAAACCCAAACGTCTCGCCGCGCTTTACCTCAAAACTGAGGTCGTCGATGACGCTGGTCTTGCCAAATTTCATCGAAAAATGGCTGACGGTGATGATAGAATCTGTTACTTCCATAACAATATCATATCATATCGAGGTGCGATGTAAAGAGCAGCGATATAGCATCAAAAAACATAGCTTTCCAACCATGCTACAATACTCCTATGAAACTGAAACGACTGATGATGCCGCTGCCGTATCGGCGTTTGGTGATTGCATTTGTGGCGGGGTTTTGTGTGATGGTGTTTGAGCTGGTGGCGGCGCGGGTGATGTCACCAGTGGTGGGGGTGTCGACGTATGTGTGGGCGAGTATTATTGGTGTCATTATTGCGGCGATGAGCCTGGGTTACTGGCTGGGTGGCGTGCTAGCCGATATGCGCTCGCGCGATGGCGATGTGGCCTGGCTGCTGCTTGGGGCGGCGCTGCTGATGCTGACAATGCTGTGCCAATACCACGATATACTGCGGTGGGTGGCGCAGCTGCCGATCGATATCCGCCTGCAAGCTACGGTGGCGGCGAGCTTGCTCTTTGCGCCGACCAGCCTGGTACTGGGAGCAGTGAGCCCCTACCTAGTGGAGCGGCAGACAGAGACGCTGGCGCGAACGGGGCGGTCGGTGGCGTCGCTGAGTGCGGTGAATTCGATTGGTGGGATCGTTGGCACCTTTGCGGCGGGGTTTTTCTTGTTTGGCTGGCTGGGGATTCATGACGTATTGGTGGTGCTTATTAGCCTGCTTGTGCTGGCCAGTTGGCTCGTGGTGCCGGGCCAGCACTGGCAGTGGCGCGTGGTGGTGAGTGTGCTGTGTGTGGGCTTGGCGCTGGGTTATCGCGTGGCACCAGTGGTGCAAGCCCAGGCCGCGCAGACGATCGATACCGCCGCGGCGCACTACACACTCCAGCAATGGCGTCGGCAGGATGGCGCGGTTATCCGCGGGATTGCCAGTGGCCCGGCTGGTGTACAGTCTGGTGTGGTGGTAGGGCAGCCGCAGCAGCTGCCATTTTGGTACACGCGTCAGATGATGCAGGCGGTGGAGCAGGCCCCGCAGCGCCAGCGCATTTTGGTGCTGGGTGGTGGGACCTTTACGGTGCCACGCCTCCTTGCCCAGCGCTATCCGCAGAGTCAGATCGATGTAGTAGAGATCGATCCAGGGCTCTTGCCGATTGCTCGCCAGTATTTTTATTATCGCGACCCAGCTAATGTGCGGCCGATCTTCCAAGATGCGCGCGTCTTCCTCGAGCGCAGCACTGAGCAGTACGATATCGTCCTCGTCGATGTCTATAACGATGGCGATGTGCCTGCCTCGCTCGTGACGCAAGAGTATGCCACCGCACTCAAGCGGCATCTCCGCCCCCAGGCTCGTGTGGTGGTTAATATGATTGCCAGTCGCCAGCCAGCCTGCCAGCCACTGTTTGCTGCTCAGGATGCGCCGTATGCTGCGCTGTTGGGGCAGGGGAGTTTCCGCTACGAGCGGGCAGATGGCTGGGAATATACTAATGTCGTGGCGACGTACGGTGGCGATACCTCTCATCAGCCAGCCCCCTTCGCCAGCCAGCCGCCTTACCATGATGATTATGCTCCTCTCGAGCGATTGCGGCAGGAGTGCCGGGAGGTGTATGAGCAGTAATGCGCTGTATCTCACGCTCCACCTCTCCACGCTCCCTCCGATGGAACACTATAAGGGTCGATACTTCCCAAGTATCGACCTCTTGCGCTGGGCTGAGAATCTGTCATTGTGCTGACAGATTCTCACACTCCATCAGATGAAGCGATGGAGGGGTGGAGCTAACGCTGAGAATATCTTTCTACCATGCTTATGTGTAAATAATACAGAGCATCATGTGCACTCCTCGCTATTATTATGAGGGGTCAACTAGATATGCTAGGCCGAAAAGTTCCAGCCAGGTGGTGCGTAGAGCTCTGCCCGCTAGCACTGGCGCTAACCTCTAGATATTTTTTGTACGAGGTCTGGTTTTCCATCACCCACAGAGGTCGCTCGCAAAATCGGTTGTAGTTTTCACAAAACCCCTTGCCAAGCACCATATCTGGCGCCTATAGTAGGACCCAGACGCTACATATATAGCGAGCACACATAAACACGGGAGAGACAACAATACAGCTTGGCTCCAGGCGTGCCCTGGTGGCTGGTTTTGTGCACCGTATAGTAAGGAGCCCAAGGGGAGGGGTGATGACAATTCATATTACCAAGCGCGATGGCACGACCGAGCCATTTGACACAACCAAGATAAATGCCACGTTGCTGGCGGCAAGCCAGGGGCTGGCTGATCCGTTGCAGAAGATCGTGCAGATTGCTCGCGAGCTGCAGCTGACGCTCTTTGATGGAATGACGACCAAGCAGCTGGAGGAGACGCTCATCCAGACGACGGTGCAGAATATTAAGGATGATCCAGATTACGACACGATTGCGGCGCGTCTGCTGCTGGGCACGATCTACCGCGATTTGCTGGGTGTATATACCACTGATGAAGAACTGCGCCAGCGTCACGCTGAGGCCTTCCCGCGCTATATTCGCCAGGCAGTGGCCGATGGCTTACTTGACCCCCGCATGCAAGATGAGACAATCTTCGACCTCGAGCGCCTGGCTGCCGCACTTGACCCGAGTAAAGATACACTCAGCAAATATCTTGGCGTGGTGACCAACCGCAACCGCTACGCCCTGCGCAAGCAGAACGGTGAGCCACTCGAAGTGCCGCAGTTTACTACTATGCGCATCGCCATGGGTCTGAGCTACAACGAGGAGCACCCGACTGAGGCAGCCATCGAGTTTTACCAGCACATGGCTAATCTCGAATACAGCCCGGGCGGGAGCACTCGCGTTAATGCTGGCGGGTTGTTCCCGCAGCTGAGCAATTGCTTCGTCATGGAAGTGCAGGATGATATGGAGTCGATTGCCAAGAGCGTACGCGATACAATGTGGATTGCCAAAGGGACAGGCGGTATCGGTGTCAGTTTTACCAAGTTGCGGGCGGCGGGTAGCCCAGTTAAGACAACTAACACAACAAGCACGGGGCCAATTCCATTTATTAAGATGATCGATACAGCGCTGTTTGCGGTGTCACGCAAGGGTAAAAAGATGGGCGCAGCGGCTGTGTATATGGAGAACTGGCACATCGATTTTAAGGAATTTATAGACCTGCGCTCTAACTCCGGCGATCCGTATTTGCGGACGCGTTTCCTCGATACAGCGGTGTTTATTAGTGATGAATTTATGCGCCGGGTGCAGGCTGATGAAGACTGGTATCTCTTTGACCCAGCCGAGGTCAGTGACTTGAGTGAGCTGTATGGTGCGGCTTTTGCTAAGCGGTATGCGTATTATATTACTCAGGCCGAAGCGGGCAAGCTACGCGCTTATGACAAGCTGCCTGCGCGCCAGCAATTCCACAGAATTCTGAGTAGCTTGCAGGCGACCGGCCACCCGTGGCTCACCTGGAAGGACGCTATTAACCTCCGGGCGCTTAACAATAACACTGGGACTATTCATCTCAGCAACCTCTGTACAGAGATTACTTTGCCGCAAGACGAGCACAATATTGCGGTGTGCAATCTAGTGAGTATTAACCTCAGCGCCTTCCTGGATGACGCGACCAAGACGTGGGATTGGCCACGGCTCGAGCAGGCGACGCGCTCGGCCACGCGGCAGCTTGATAACCTTGTAGACATTACCACAACACCTATCCCGGAGGCAATGAACAGCAACCTGCAAAACCGGGCGATTGGCCTGGGCTTTATGGGTCTTGCCGATGTGCTAGAAAAGCTCGAGCTGAGCTATGAATCTGAGGCGGCGTATGAGCTGATCGACCAGCTGGCGGAGTTTATTAGCTACTATGCCATTGATGAGTCGGCCGAACTGGCAGTGACGCGCGGTAGCTACCCTAACTTTGCTGGCAGTGGCTGGAGCAAGGGGGAATTGCCTATCGACACGATCGACCGACTTGGCGCGCAGCGGGGTGAGGCAGTGGCGATCAATACCGCTCGCCGCCTCGACTGGGAGGCGCTGCGCCCCAAGGTGAAACGCGGCATGCGCAATGCCACACTTATGGCCATCGCTCCCACCGCCAATATCTCGCACGTGACGGGCACCACTCCAGGGATCGACCCGCAATTTAGCCAAATCTTTAGCCGCAGCACACTCAACGGTAAATTCCTCGAGGTTAATGCTAACCTTGTGCGCAAGCTCAAAGCACTCGGCTTGTGGGAGGAGCTCAAGGATGAGCTGCTTACTAACCAAGGCGACATCCAGCACATGGAGCAGATCCCCCAGGCGGTGCGCGATGTGTATAAGACGAGCTTTCAGCTGAGCCCGTATGCCTTCATTGAGGTAGCAGCCCGCGCTCAGAAGTGGGTTGACCAAGCGATTAGCCGCAATATGTACTTAGAGTCGCGCAATATCGAGGAGTATATCACGATCTACAGCGAAGCCTGGCGCCGCGGCCTGAAAACGACGTATTATTTGCACGTGAAGCCGCGCCACCAGTCCGAGCAGGTCTCCATTCGCGCCAACAAAACCGAACAAAAACTCCACCAAGACGCCAAGCGCGTGGGCTTTGGTGGCTTCTACCGCGCACGCAAGAAGCAGGAGGAAGGGAAGGAGAAGGAGTGATATGACACACGAAAGAAAAGCGTCAGAAACAGGGGTGAGAAGCGAGCGAGATATGATAGACTTTGCTGATTCGCCACTCGCAGAGCGAGCAAAATTGGCCACCCTGAGTGTGAGCCGTGGTGTTGGCGCTGCAGCGCTCGAAGGAGAGATTGGTATATATGCAGAGGGTATAGAGAGCGACGTCCACGCTGTGCCTGGCGATGTAACGGCAAGTGACCCGTCGTGGAATAGCCGAGGTATGGGAAATATATATCATCCCGATAAGCCTCAAGGGTGGACCCAGCCGGAGCTCGATATTTTTGGCACTGATGCGAGTGCTGAAAAGCAGGATGGTCAAATATCCGATGGGACGCCATCGATTGATCCAAAAACATGGGATTATCGGTATCCAGAAGCTGGTCCAGAAGATGGAGAGCTCCTCAGGGGCGATGACGAGTAGAATACGACTGGTAAAAATTATCAGATACGAAATCATTAAGTAATACAACAAGGAGGTAATAATGGGCATTCTAGGATCAGGCGTACGCGATGGCTTGCAGCTCAAGCCGGTGCGCTATGACTGGGCGTATCGCCTGTACAACCAAGCGGTGGCTAACACATGGTTCCCTAATGAGGTGCAGTTGAGTCAGGATTTGGCGGATTTTGAGAAATTGAGCGAGGACGAAAAGCACGCTCTCAAGACGGTGATTAGCTACCTCAACCCTAACGAGCTGCTGATTAATAAATCGCTGGCTTTTGGTATTTACCCTTGCGTGAACGCCGCCGAGTGCCACCTGTATCTTTCGAAGCAGATGTGGGAAGAGGCCAATCACTTTATGACCTTCGAATATATTATCGAGACCTTCCCGTTTGACCGTGAGGAAATTTATGCGGCCGGCTGGGGCAAAAAATCCCTGGCCGATAAAGCTGCCTTCCAGACCAAGTACGTTACGCGCATGATGGAGGAGCGCCCGGATGTGACGACGCTAGAGGGCAAGAAGGACTTTGTGCGCAACCTGGTGGCATATAATATCGTGCTAGAGGGGATCTGGTTCTACAGCGGCTTTATGGTGGGGATGAGCTTCCGCCGCCGCAATCTGCTGCGCAATGTTGGCACGCTGCTCGACTGGGTGACGAAGGATGAGAACCTGCACCTGGAGTTTGGCATTAACCTGCTGCTGACGATTCTGCACGAAAACCCGGATCTACAAACCGAGGAATTTGCTGAGGAAATCCGCAGCTTGATCCTGGAAGCTGTTGAGCTCGAGAAAGCCTATAACAAAGACATGCTACCGCGCGGTATTCTGGGCCTCAACGCCGACTACGTCAACCAATACGTGATGTATATGACCGACCGGCGGCTGGAAGAGCTGGGTTTTGAGCCGGAGTATAACGTCACCAACCCAGCCAAGTGGATGGCCGCTGCCAACGACACGCTGGAGCTGGTGAACTTCTTCGAGAGCACCAATACGAGTTATGAGGTGAATACCACGAAGTAGTAGATATTGGCAAAACAGAACAATCTTACCAGTCTACCGGTCTTACGGGAGCTCTCACTCCATCACCAGACCGAAAATGTTCCGGCCAGATTATGCTACAGTAATCTTCCGCTTGCTAAGTAGCTGGTCTCCAGATATTTTCTTGTCTGGCAATGGAGTGAAAGCGGCTCGCTGATGCAATAAATAATATTCGCACATTAGATACGAAAGGAATATAGCCACCATGAATACTCTCACGCAAACAGTCCTCGATACAGCCCCAGTTGGTGCGCTGGCTACGGTGAATCGCGACCGCACGCCGCTGGTGACGCCGCTGCACTTTGCTCGGGTGGGGGATGCGATCGCTTGGTTGTCGGATCAAGAGGCGCGCCACTCGCACAACGCCTTTCGCACTGGGCGGGCAGAGTTTGTGGTGTGGAATGACGCGAAGCAGGCCGTTTACCTCCACACTACGGTGCGCGAAGCCCGCGAGGACGAGATCGCGGCCATTACCGAGGCATATACGGCTAAGCTGGGAAATTTTCGTCCCCAGTGTGCTCAGCCGCAGTGGTATGTCGCACCGATTGGCCAGCTGGATGATAATTCCACAACAGAAAATTGGGTGCATTACCTTGCATAAAACGCTATATATAGCGTAGAATAGACATTATAACCACAACGGGTCGGGAGAAATTATTATGACACAAACTACAGCACCAATAGCACCAATCACAGATACAACAACGACAACCACCACGCAGGCACAGACCACCAAGCCCCAGCTGACGGACGACATGACGCTCGAGGAAAAGCTCGACGCTATCGAGCAGGCACTGCTGGCTGCTCAGCAGGTTGCCGTCGACCAAGCAGCAGCGAGTGGCACTCCTGTTATTATGCCAGATCCAGCGGAGCTAACCATGTGCGAGGGCTGCCAATAGGTGGTGCGTATCACTAACCAGCAAAAGACCAGCGATCGGGCTGGTTTTTTGCTAGTATATTGCTTATGGATACATGCTACAATAGAACGCGAGAGGGAGATTGTATGACACAGACACACCAACCAACGTATATTTTTGTCACCGGTGGGGTACTCTCTGGGGTGGGTAAGGGCATCACGGCGGCCAGTATTGGCGCGGTGCTGCAGGCTAAGGGCTTATCTGTCTCGGTGCAAAAGTGTGACCCGTACCTCAACGTCGATGCTGGGCTGCTTAACCCCAAGGAGCATGGCGAGTGCTTCGTCACCAAAGATGGAGCGGAGACTGATCTCGACCTTGGCCACTACGAGCGCTTTTTAGATCTTGAGCTCACCCAGCGCAATGCTACGCTAGCGGGGCGGCTGCTGCGTGACTTGATCGCCGATGAGCGGGCCGGGAAATTTGGTGGCCAGACGGTGCAGCTGGTGCCGCACCTCACCCAAGCGATCAAGCGAGCCATCCACCAGGCGGCGGCAGGGCAGGTGCACATTGTAGAGATTGGTGGCACGGTGGGAGATTATGAGGGGCTAAGCTTTGTCGAGGCGATCCGCGAGTTCTCATTAGAGGTGGGGCGCGAGCACTGTCTCTTTGTCCATGTGGTGTATGTGCCGTTTCTTGCGACCAGCCAGGAGTACAAGACCAAGCCAGCCCAGAATGCCATGGCCGACCTGCGTGGCTTTGGCATCATGCCCGATGTCGTGGCAGTCCGCACCGAGGGTAGCACAGCGCCACCGCGTGGTGTGGCGGATAAGATTGCCATTGCCAGCGGGGTGCGGCCAGAGGGGATCATTATGATGCCAAATGTCGATACGGTCTACAAGGTACCCCTGATGGTAGCGCGCGAATTAGGGCCTGTGCTGGCGAGCTTTACCGGTAATGATACGGCACCAGATATGACGCGTTGGCAGCAGCTCGTCCGGCACGATAGCCAGACCTACCGCCAGAGGCTGACGATTGGCCTGGTGGCGAAATATATTGATAATGCCGATACTTATCTCTCTATCACCGAAGCGCTCAAAGCAGCCGCCTGGGCGCACCGCAGAGAGGTGACGATCCAATGGATTAACGCCGAGACAGTGACCGACGCAGCGCTCAGCGCCGTGGATGCGGTGGTGGTGCCTGGTGGCTTTGGCAAGCGCGGGGTGGAAGGGAAGATTGCGGCGGCGAGTTACTGCTTGCAGCACAATATACCATATCTTGGCATCTGCCTGGGGATGCAGGTGGCGGTGATTGCCGCTGCCCGTCGTGGTGGTCTGGCTCAAGCTGGCAGTGCGGAGTGTGGCGCTGCGCCAGATGATGCCGTCATCTACCTCACGCCTGACCAGCAGGGCAAGCAATCGACTGGTGGGACGATGCGCCTGGGCAATTACCCAGCGGTGCTGCAGGCTGGCTCACGCACTGCCAAAACATATGGGACAACAGAGGTCGTGGAGCGTCATCGCCATCGCTATGAGGTGAATCAAGCGCATCTCGCCGCCATCAACGCGGGCGAAATCGTTGTGTCGGGCACATCACCCGATGGTAGGCTGGTCGAGTTCATCGAGGCACCGACCTGCGACTACTTCGTTGCGACCCAGGCCCACCCAGAGTTTGCCTCGCGGCCATTCCGAGCTCACCCACTCTTTGCTGGCTTAGTGCAGGCGGCGCTGGAGCGGCAGAAGCGGATACAGAAGGGTTAGGCGTAATCTTCTCGCTACGCTTACGCTATTCTTGTGCCGCATCTGTTGTATACTATAATCATGGAACAGACGATTCGTGATGCAGTACACACTCTTTATCAACAAACACTGCCGGTGGAATTGACGCGGCCAGAGCCGAAGTTTGGCGATTTTGCGACCAACGTCGCGCTCAAGCTTGCCAAGCCACTGGGCAAGAACCCACGCGAGATTGCCGAGGAGGTGGCGGCGGTGCTGCGCCAGACTGGCCAGTTTTCTGACGTGAGCGTGGCGGGCCCGGGTTTTATTAATCTCCGCCTGAGCGACGCAGCGCTGTGGCAGGCGGCCAACACCGCACCGCAGCAGATCTATGGCGGCATGCGCTACACACTGGAATATAGCTGCCCTAACGCCTTTAAGGAGCTGCACACTGGCCACTTGTACCAGACGGTGTATGGCGATATATTAGCGCGGATCATCGAGTCGGTCGGCGCATCGGTAGACCGTGCCAGCTTTGGTGGTGATGTTGGTCTGCACGTTGCTAAGTGCTTGTGGGGGATGCGCCACACGCTAGGCGGCGAGCTACCAGAGAAACTAACAGAGGTAGAGAGCGATGTCTTTGCTCGGGCGCGGTGGATTAGCCAAGCCTATGTGATCGGTGCTAAAGCGTACGAAGAGAACGAGACGGCTAAGCAGGAGATTATTGAGTTTAACAAGCTCGTCTACAGCTACCATGAGCATGATGAGCACAATACGCCGCTCGCTCAGATCTATTGGACGACGCGCCAGTGGAGCTTGGATTACTTCGATGCCTTCTATACGATGATTCAGGTTGATCATCTTGACTATATCCCCGAGAGTAGCACTGCACCGATTGGCCTCGCTGTGGTGCACGAGCAGCTCGAGCGGGGGAATTTGCAGCGCTCTGAGGGGGCAGTGGTCTTCGTCGGCGACCCAGCCAAGCATCTGCACACCCGCGTCTTCGTCACGTCCAATGGCCTGCCAACGTATGAGGCGAAGGATATTGGCGTTATCTGGAAAGAAGTAGAAGACTACCACTTCAACCACCGGATTCTCATCACTGGCAACGACCAAAAGGAGTATATGCGCGTAGTATACGCCGCGGCAGAGCTATTCCGGCCTGAGCTAGCTGGGCGGATGACCCACCTGACCAATGGCACAGTGCGCTTTGGTGATGGTAGCAAGATGAGTTCGCGTCTGGGTAATGTGGCGCGAGCGGCTGATGTGCTGGCTATCGTCCAGGAGCGTGTGGCAAACCTCACCACAGACCCAGTGGTGCAGCGCCAGGTGGCCTTGGGGGCGATCAAATACGCCTTTGCGAAGTATCGCATGGGCAACGATATCGCCTTTGATATGGATGAGACGGTGAGCCTGCAGGGTAATTCTGGCCCCTACATTCAATACGCTCATGCTCGAGCCTGTAGCATCCTAGCCAAGGCGAGTGCCGAGCCTGCTGAGCCGACCGATTGCACTGATGACGAGCGCCTCCTCCTGCGCAAGCTGAGCGAATATCCAGAGGTCGTCGAGAAGGCTGCCCGCGAGTATCTTGTGCATGGCATCTGCCACTACCTCTATGAGCTTGCCCAAGAATTTAATCGCTTCTACGAGAAAAACCGTGTCGTTGGCAGCCCGCGCCAGGCCGAGCGCCTGAGCCTGGTGCAGCGCTACCGTGATACTCTGGCTGCTGGCCTTGCTCTGCTCGGTATCGAAGCGCCGGAGCGGATGTAGTGGGTGAGCGTACGCCACACACCGACCCATCTGCCTTGCACGAGCCACTGGCAGCAGAGCTTATGACACCAAAGCATCGTATTGCGGCACAAAATATCGAGATTGGTCGCGAGCGCTTGCTTGACTCAAAGCAGCTCAAGATCATCGGCACAGCCTACGAGCAGTCGCCGCTGGCCTTTGAAGACGCCACTAATGCAGCAGTTTTGGTGGGGCACTTGGTGCGGCAGACACTTGAATTCGAAGATATGGATGAGGCAACACCGCTGTTGACTACAGAGCTTATCGCGCAACGTGAGAAGGCTAATTGCTATGGCTACACCATTGTGGCATCGGAGTGTCTGGATCAAATAGGGGTGGAGCATTATGTTGGGTATGTTAACCAGCACGCAGTGGTTATGTTGTTTGACCGCACGAGTGGGAGCAAGCGCTCATATTTGCTCGATGTTGCAACCAAGGAGTTTTACCAAGAAACGACCAAGGCGGTTGGTGGTGAAGACCCGCTTGACCAATTATGGCGTGGTGAGCTGCGCGCGATTAATACCCTGCAGACTAGTGAGTTATTACGAAAAGTCGATATAGACGATCCAGGTAAGCGTCAAAAGTTCATAAGAGATCGGTTCTGGCTAAGCTTTGACAAAGATAGCCGCCATCGAGACGACGATGAGTATGAGTATCTGCTCCATAGCCAGCTGCAGCTCATTACCATGCCATCGGTGCCAGGCCGCGAAATGCTGCGCCTGTATCATAATGTGATTATTAATACACTAGGCAATAACCCCGATCCAGTTGCTGCGAGTGAGGATATTATTGATCAATTTGCTGGTATCTATCCAGACATTGATCCACGCAACAAGCTTGAGCATGCAAAGGCTCTGCGCACAAAACTCATCGATCAGCATATGGGGGATAGCGCCCTGGCCTTAGCGGATGTGATCAAGGCAAGCTTGCTGCCCGACGATACTTCGGAGAGTCGGTTCTTTAAGGGTGAAACACTACGCAAGATTGCAAAAGTTGAGGGCGACCCCAAGAAGGCAGCCGAAGCGATAGAAGAGTATAATGGGTTATTTGAATTGCCATCTGATAACGCCGAGTTCTTGGTGAGCGTAGGGCGGGTGGTGGCGCGTAAACCAGTGCTATCACGTGGATTTGAGAAGATGCGCATGGAGAGGATTGCAGCTGCCGAGCGAGACAAAAAGAAGATTGAGAAGCGATTAGCGAAGTCCTCGCGCCATAGAACACCACCAACACAAGAGCGCTAGCAATTAATGCAGAATATGCTATAATTTGAATAAACAATGGTTAATAAGGAGAACCTATGGCAGAACGAACAACAACCAAAACCAAAGCAGCTGCTGCAAAGAAGCCTGCTGCACGCCGCACCCCACGCAAGGCTGCTCAAGAGGCTGCAGCTGCTGCCCAAGCGATGGAGCAGAAGATGAAGAACAGCCACCTCGGCGGTTTTGCCGACTTCATCCGTGAGCAGGGCGTGGTGGGCCTGGCTGTTGGTTTGGCGATTGGTACCGCCGCCGGCGACACGGTCAAAAAATTAGTCCAAGGCTTTATTAGCCCGGTGGTGCAATTCATCGTGGGGTCGCAGAAGGGCCTCGAGGCTGCCAGCACGCATATTGAGATTGCTGGGCGCAGCGCCGACTTCGCGTGGGGAGCCTTCGTAAGCTCGCTGATCACCTTGGTCGCCACAGCGTTTGTCATCTACCTGATCATCCACTTTCTCAAGCTCGACCGCTTGGACAAGAAAAAAGACTAAGCAGGCGAGCAGCCTGCGTAGCGATCAACCACATCCACCCAGGGTGTGGTTTTTCTATGGTGAATAATAAATTTGCACACTGCCCAAATACCTACGTAGCCTGAACACAATAATGAACCATTCGGAAATAACAGGGGTAGGAGAGATGATTTACCGCATAATTACGTCCTGGAATACGGAGCAAGAAGGGAGGCAAAGACACCTGAACAAAAAAGTAGTACACCAACTTGCACACCAGTAAAGCTTATGCTTATAACAGTAATAGCTAAGGATGAGCGCTATGTGGTGGACATGTAGTATACTAGAAGCATGAAACCAAGCTTCAAACCAAAACGGATTTTGTGGGTAGACCTTGAGATGACGGGGCTGGACCCTACCACGGATGAAATACTAGAAGTGGCGGCGATTGTGACGGACTGGACTTTTGCCGAGATTGCAACGTACGAAGGGGTGGTGCGCCATGATACGACTAAGCTCACGCGCCTCCTCGACGGCAATGCCAGCTTTTGGGATCAGCACCCGGCGGCGCGGCGTGGGCTCGAGGAGCAGAATGCTCAGGGCAAGCCACTGGCGGTAATTGAGCAAGAGCTGCTGGCGTTTTGTGATGAGCAGTGTGCTGGCGAGGGGCGGATATTGCTCGCGGGGAACTCCATCCACCAAGATCGCCGCTTTATCGACCACTGGTGGCCGCAGCTGGCGCAGCGTTTGCACTACCGCATGCTCGATGTGAGCGCCTGGAAGGTGGTGATGGAGGGTAAATACGGCAAGAAATTTGCTAAGCCAGAAGATCACCGCGCGCTGGAGGACATCCGCGGTAGCATTATGGAGCTGCGCTATTATTTGCAAAAGGTCGCTCTGTAATGCCCGAGCTGTGGCGCGATATCACGATTGACACAGCCGAGCAGCGGCGGGCGCTGCTAAGCGAACTGCACCTGCCTGAGCTGCAGGCCCGCATGGTGCGCGAGCATCGCTGGCTGCCACAGGCGATAGAAGGGGAGGCGTGGCTGCTGCTCACGCTGGATATACCATACGTCAGTCGGCACAATGTGAAGTACCATACCATTACCATTTTGCTCAGTAAAACCGAGATTATTACGCTACACCAGGGCGAGCTGGATGATGAACTTATTCAGCGCATTACCGCGCTGCGGCCTAGTTACACGACGCCATCGCTTATTCTGGCGACTATTGCGCAATTTTCTATTGAGCAATTTATGCCGCTGCTCAACCATATCGACGATGTGACCGACCAGCTGGAAGATACGATGATTCGCACCCCAGACAATCGGCAGCTCCAGCAACTCTTTGTGTACAAGCGTCAGTTAGCCGACCTGCGCAAGGTGGTGCTCCCCCTGATGAATGTACTCAATGGCCTCAGTAACGGCCGCTATGCCTTGTTTGATAAAAAGTGCGCCGTGTATGTGCGCGATAGTTACGACTACGCCTGGCGCGTTCACGAGCTTATTGATACAATGCGTGACCTTCTCACCAGCGCGCTTGATATGTATCTCTCGGTGGTATCTAACCGTATGAACGATGTGATGAAGCGCCTGACCTTGGTTGCTACCGTCTTTATGCCGGTCTCGTTTTTGACGGGCCTCGGCGGGATGAACTTCGTGCAGTTGCCGTTTCGCAGTGATGTCGCCTTCTGGCTGATGATCGGCCTGATCGTTCTCATACCGCTAGCGATGGTGGGGTATTTTGTGCGGCATAAGTGGTTGTAGTATCATAGTGCTATGACACACAAGCAGCTCGAAGAATTTTTGCTCAGCCTGCCCGGGGCGTGGCTCGACTATCCCTTTGGGGACGATATCGCGGTGTATAAGGTAGGGCACAAGGATGTGTCCGGTCAGCAGGAGAAGATGTTTGCGCTTATTGCCGAAGGGTCGCAGCCACTAAGGGTGAGCCTTAAGTGCGACCCGCAGCTAGCTCGCACCTTGCGCGAACGGTATGAGTCGGTCCAGCCAGGTTACCACCTCAACAAAAAACATTGGATCACCGTTATTTGCAGCGGCCAGTTGAGCGATGATGAAGTGATCGACCTGGCGCGGCTCAGCTACCGGCTAGTGACGGAGTAGGGCGTACGTTTCGATAAAACACTGTAAGATGCGGCTACTGGCTACTCCCAAACTTCGACCTTCTGATACCTAAAATACACCCTACCAAATAGAATAACAGAAGAGAATTAGCGCTGCGGGGCTTCTCGTATTTAAATTTATAATAGCCCAAAGAAGAGCGGCTAGAGAAACGTGACAATCGGCACATATAAAACACCAGCATCATCCAGTGCCCTGCGGAGAAAAAACCGCTCCGTAAAGTTATATACAAACAGAATACCTAATACAGCAAAAGCCCGCCAGAGAGGCGAGCTTTGTCGATAGGGTAGCGCGTTGCTATTTCGTTGAGGTAAAGTTGCTAAACGACTTGGTGGCGGCATCGAGCGTCTTGCTGTTGGTGGCGACGTAGTCGGCAATGGCTTTGCGGTTGCCACTGGCGGTTTTGAGCTTTTGGAGGTAGCTCTTGAGGATGGATAGCTGGTAGCTCATTTCGCGTGCGTAGACGCGGTCGAGCGCGCCAGTCAGGTAAGCATCTTCGAGCGTTTTGGAGAGTTTGTCGGAGTAGGCTTTTTCGGTCTTTTTGGCATCGCCGACTAGCTCAGTCTTGATCTTCGCATCCTTGAGCGACGACTTGAGTTCTGTCCCCATGCTACCAAGCGAGGTGGTGAGTGTGGTGTTCATGCTTGAGAGCTCATTTTCTGTCAGGCGCGATTGCTGCTCCTTGGTGGCTGCTTGCAAGGTCTCGATGCGGGCTAGGGTACTTTGGGCTTGCTTGGTGTAGTTGGGCTGGCTGTTGACCATCATCATGATAATGGCAAAGGCAAGTAGGAGTACGCCGCCGATCAGGCCAAACACCGCAAAGCGGTTAATCTGCACTGGCTGCTGCTTGGGTGCAATCTCGTTGAGGTAGTCTACTGGGAAGGAGGTGTCTGGCTCGCTTGCTGCACCAAGGTCTTCTGCGCCGGTAGCAGCCATGGCAGTGGCGCCGAGTGGTTGCTGTGGGTTGGCATACGCCTGGCCAGTGTAGCCGCCTTGTGGCTGGTAGGGCTGCGCAGTGGGTTGATTGGCACCTGGGTAGGCATCAGCATTGGCGTAGCCATGCGGCGTGTCTGCGGTGGTTTGTGGGTTGGTTGAGTGAGCCGCTGCGGCTGGCTGCTGCTCGGGCTGCGGTGCGTAGTGGTATGACTGGCCTGTGCCGTAGCTGGCGGCTGGTTGGCCAGCTGGTTGGTTGTGTGGTGGCTGATACGGCTGGTAGGGAGCAGCCTGAGGTTGTGGTGATGAAGGAGTGGGCTGCTCTTGATACGGTGGCTGGGTTGGCTGGCTTTGCGTTGCCGGATTATATGCACCATAGCCATAATCCTGCGTACCGTGTGACGCCGCCTGGGTAGCATAGTAGGGGACATACGGAGCAGCTGCCGGCGCATTGGGCTGCGGGGGCTGTTGCTCGGGCTGCGGTGCCGAACCATTCGGTTGGGGAGTGTATGGTTGCTGTGGATTCATAGTTACTATAATACCATTTAAACACAACCACTAACAGGGGTAAAGAGGATAATATTTAACAGAGGTCAGATGGATAAATAATACATAGTATATACCCCTCTACCCTATATACTCTATACCCCTATATACTATATAAAAATTAGTCTTTGTTTTTGACTTGTTGCTGTATATGATCAGTCGTGTGAGTGGAGTAGCTTTCGGGGGAGGTAAGAATGATCAGATAGGCGATTGGTGCGGTTCGATTGGCTCATGCTCAATGCGGTATACTATACCTATGGATGCCAAAGAAGAGGTGCGGGCACGCTTAAATATAGAGGATGTGGTGGGCGAGTATGTGCAGCTTAAGCGGGCGGGACGGAGTTACAAAGGCTTGAGCCCCTTTACCAGTGAGCGGACGCCGAGCTTTTTTGTGAGCCCGGAGAAGAATATTTGGCATGATTTTAGTAGCGGGCGGGGTGGCGATGTCTTTAGCTTTATTATGGAAGTAGAGGGGCTAGACTTTCGCCAGGCGCTGGAACTACTCGCGCGCAAGGCGGGGGTAGATCTCTCGCTGTATGAGCAGAAGGGTAACCGCGACCTGGCGCGGCGCAAGCAGCGGCTCCTTGAGGCACATCGACTAGCGGCGAATTTTTATCAGCATTGTTTGGTGCGGAGCCAGGATGCACTAGTCTATGTGTTTCGGACGCGGCGGCTGAGCAAGGCGATTGTCCAGCAGTTTCAGATTGGCTATGCGCCGCGCGATGGTCATGCTCTGGTAACGTATCTTAAGAAAAAAGGCTTTTCGCTGGCGGAGCTGCGTGAGGCGGGTCTGGTGAACCGCTACGATAGTGACCTCTTTCGCGGGCGAATGATGGTGCCGTTGATGGATGCGAGCGGGCAGGTGATTGGTTTTACGGCGCGCCTGATTGCTGATGTGCCCAATGCACCAAAGTACCTCAATACACCCCAGACACTGCTTTATGATAAAGGCCGGCATGTCTTTGGTTTAATGCAGGCCAAGCAGGCGATTCGGGCCCAGGGCTATGCGGTGATTGTCGAGGGCAATATGGATGTGATCAGCAGCCATCAGGCGGGCGAAGCAGCGGTGGTGGCAACGGCGGGCACTGCTATGACGGAGCAGCATATTCGGGCGCTCAAGCGGTTGGCGGGCGATATCCGGCTGAGTTTTGATGGTGATAACGCTGGGCGGGCCGCCACAGAGCGAGCGATTGGTCTGGCTGCCCAGGCGGGGGTGGAGCTAAAGGTGGTGTCGCTGCCGGCAGGGGTAAAAGACCCCGATGAACTTATCCAGCAGCAGGGGGTAGCGGCCTGGCAGCAGGCGATAGCGGCGGCTCAGCCAGCGGTGGATTGGCTCCTGGCGCAGTATCGGCAGCAGCTTGATCTTACCACAGCGGCGGGTAAGCGGCAGTTTACGACTGTTGGGCTGACGCTTGTTAATCGCTTGGGTGACCCGGTTGAGCGTGAGCACTACCAGCGGCAGATTGCTCAGGCAGTTGGTTCAAGTGTCCAGGCCGTTCAGACCAAGGCACAGCAAACGGCACCGGCTGCCCCCATCCGCAAGGCTGTCAAGGCGGCTGCGGCTGCACCACGCAATCGCTACCTCGTACAAGACGATGTGCTTGCACTGGCGATGCTCGATGGGCCGAGCCAGGAGTTGTTTGGGCGAATTGACCCGCAGCTCTTTGCGGGGGAGGCGCGCCAGGCTTTGGCTCAGTACTATGCGGCGCACCATGGGCAGCCTCTTACCACCACGCCGCCTCCATTGCAAAATTTTGACGAGTATATTACAATGGTGCGGGTACGTGCCGACGCTCGGTATGGTGCGTGGAGCGAGACCGATCGCTACTACGAGACCGCCCGGCTTTTGCGGCAAATCGAAACCGAACACAAGCAGCAACACAAACAAGATCTCATCACCCACCTGCGCCAAGCAGAAGAGAGCGGCGATACGACTGCCGCCGCCGCTTTGCGCGAGCAACTGAACCAATTAATCAAGGAGATAGCGCGTGGCAACCGACGATAAGGATACCAAGCAAAAAAAACCAGCAACCACAGCTCAGGCAGCGCCACCCGATGCCCAGCCACCGATGATGGATCCAGCCGTCGACGATATGGAGCCCGACCTCGCGGCACTTGAGGAAGAAGATACGCCGGAGGAGATTCTCAACAGCAACCAATACTTCGATGATATTAGCGACGACTCGGTCCGGCTGCACCTGCGTGAGATCGGCAAGATCCCGCTGCTTAGTGCCGATGAAGAGGTAGACCTAGCCTACCGGATTAAGCAGGGCGATAAGCGAGCGAAAGACAAAATGGCCGAGGCTAATATGCGCCTGGTGGTAAGCATTGCCAAGCGATATAGTGGTCGTGGCCTTGATTTTCTCGATCTTATCCAAGAAGGGCACACCGGGTTATTGCGGGCGGTGGAGAAGTTTGACCCAGATAAGGGCTTTAAATTCAGCACCTATGCCACTTGGTGGATTCGCCAGGCGATTACCCGGGCGATTGCCGACCAAGCGCGCACTATTCGTATTCCTGTCCACATGGTGGAGACGATCAACAAGCTGTTGCGCACTCAGCGCCGCCTGACCCAGGACCTGAACCGCGAGCCAACCATTACCGAGCTTGCCAAAGAGCTTGATATGGAGCCGGATAAGGTCGAATATGTGATGAAGATCAAGCAAGACATTAGCAGCTTAGATGCTGGTGTGGGGCGCGATGGCGACGACTCGGAGGAGTCGGTGCTTGGGGACTTTATCGAGGACGAAGATACGGTCAGTCCTGAAGAGTCGGCCTCTAACCAGCTTCTCAAGGAGCAGGTGCAAGATATTCTCTCGACCTTGAGTGATCGGGAACAGAAGATTATCAAAATGCGCTTTGGTCTGGAGAATGGCAAGAGCCATACGCTGGAGGAAGTTGGGCAGGAGTTTGCCGTGACGCGCGAGCGTATTCGTCAGATTGAGGCCAAGGCTCTGGCAAAGCTGCGCAAGCACAAGGACGCCAAGAAGCTGTACGAGTATTTGCAGCAGTAGGGGATAAACACTACGATTGAGTTATGTAACCGGCCAGAGGTGGCCGGTTTTTATGGAAAATAGTGCCTCGTGCACGAATCGCGTATGCTTGCCTGGTGCATAAGAAAGTAAGAGTGTATTCGCATACACAAGCAAGATACCCAGCTGTATGCTGGGTATCTGTCCGGTGGGTAGGTGCTCCAACCTTAATAGTACCGATAATAATCGAGGCCATGTGAGTTAGCCAGAATAATGATGAAGACAATGATGCTAATAAAGCCAAGAACTGTGCCAATAATACCCCACACGAGGCTGACAGTGCCCCAGGTGGTGGGCATACCAGCTTCCTTAGACTTATTGCGCGAGATAATGCCAAGGATAATACCGCCAATGCAAATACCGAGGAGGTTGAGAATACAGCCGATTATACCCATCGTTTCACCTGGGTTTCCGTATTGTGGGTAAACACCTGGCTGTGGCGCACCATATGGCTGCGGTGCTGGAGCAGCTGGCTGTTGGTAGGGTTGTTGGTATTGGTATGTCTGCTGCGGCTGCGGTTGTGGTTGGGCTACCGGTTGTGGTTGCACGGCTGGCTGCGGCTGCGGCGCCGGTGTAGCAGGTTGCTGGGGTGTTGGCTGATTGTTCATATATTCCTCGTATTGATTGTTATCGTATTGTGCATATATGTAACGCACAAATAATCTGTGGGGGAATTATAGCAGGGGAAGGGCGATGTGTCAATTATCTGATGATTTACATACCCCACTGGGGTATTTTACACCCAACCAATTTCGCGGCAGAGAGCGTCGACTTGCTGGTGGAGTTCGGTGAGGTCGTGACTGTTGGAGATGAAGTGGTCGGCAATGGCGATGGGGCCGCCCTTCTCAATATCTTCAATTTCTGACCAATCGCGGGCGATTGCTTCCTGCGCGGTAAAGGGCCGCTCGGGTCGCTGGGCGAGGCGGCGGTGACGGAGCTGCTTGGGCGCGACGATGGCCGCCACAACGAGCTCACCCGGGAAGTGGTGGGTGAGGTATTTGTACTCCGTCCAGGAGTAGAGGCCGTCGAAGAGGATGTGGCGCTGCCCGGCGGCGGCGAGGCGCTGCATTTGCTCGGCAGCGGTGCGAATGATGATGTCTTTGCCAGCCTCTTCGCGCCAGGCTTTGCGAAATTTGGCTTGTGATTGCGGGGTGATAGCGATGCCGCGGCGGCGCATTTCGTCGTAGAGGATGCCACCAGCGTAGACCTTGGGGATGCCAAGGCGTGCCACGTGGTTAACTGCCTCGCTCTTGCCTGCGCCTGAGAGGCCAACGAAGGCAAGGATTGTCGTCGGATGAGATGGATGATTCATATCTCTAGTATAGCAGATAATAACGCTTATGGTTGGCAGCGAGGGGAATGGTACAATAAAGATAGTATGGAAGAGCAGCCAGCTGCACAGCCATCACGACCAGAGCGACTCCCACGCTATGTGCCAAGCGATCCTGCATCGCGGTTGTTTTGGCTTGGTATATTGACGCGGCAACGGGGAGACGCACCACTGCCAAAGGACTGGATGCGCGATGCTGCCTGTAGCCCGGCCACGAGCGAAGAATATTTTAGCGGCAAACCAGAAGACACGGCACTGGCGTTGCGGCGCTGCATTGGTTGTGCGGTGATTGACGTCTGCGCGGCATATGCGGTGAGAGAAGGTGTGTCGGTTGGGATCTGTGCTGGCCTCACGGCGAAGCAGCGCGAGCAACTAACGGACGAGTCTGCACCGGCGGACCTTCCGAGCCAGTCCACCACGCTCACGAGCGCTATGCATCATACTGTTCATACTAATGATACGCCCGAGGCACGGATTGCCTGGGCGGAGCAGTGTATGGCCGAGCGGCGACATATTGGGCATATCCCTGCGCCGCAGGCTTTTGCTCGCTTGGCGCTGTGCATTGATGCCGAGACGAAGCAGCGGATAGAGCCCGAGCGGCGTGAGGACTGTGCTGAGTGCCCAGTAGCAGCCGAGTGCTTGTTCTTTGCGCTGCAGGGGTACCAACGTATTATCGCTGCTGGTGATGTCCGTGGTGGCACAACCCAAGCCGACCGCCGGCAGTGGGGTATGCCCAAACCCAAGCAGCGGCGGGCTCGGCGCCGCTAGGTGATGCAGTGGTAGAGCGACAAGCGGCGGAACACACTGCTTATGCTTGGCAAAATAACAGGTGTGTGGAATAATGCAGAAGCCAACGTTTTGTATAGCAAAAGAGAAAAAACTTATGATGCGTGAACAACCAAGAAAGCCAACCCCTGCCACACAGGCAATGCGAGAACGAATGAAGAGCGATGGTGTAAGTCCTGCGCGATATGTTGCAGAGCAGCTACTCCGGGGAGAGAAAGTACCAGATATGTCGGAGTGGATTGCCTTGGCGGCGTGTGGCTCACAAGGTGCGTTCAATTTTGACCTCGATATCCCCAGCCCTGATGCAAACAAGCCAGAGTATTCTCGGAAGGTCGATATTGCTCGGAGGGTGCAGTTTGCAAAGCAGGTGTGTAGTATGTGCTCAGCGCAGTATGAGTGTTTAGCAAGTCAGTTAGGTCGCGGGCAGGATGATGATAGTTTGATTGTTGGTGGCACAACGAAGAGACAACGCGAAGCAGCGCGTCGGTGGGCGGGGCAAGTCAAAAAACCCAAAATCTCAGACAATTTGTAACGAAAACACCAACCGCCACACTCGCACAAATGACCAAAATAGCGCCTCCTCTTAGCTCGCAGCAAGGGGTGTTATTGAGTGGCTCATGCTATAGCAATTGAAAAATCCGACAGAACGTGTACACTTATACATAACGTATGAGTATATAAGCACACATGTGTGCAGGCTGAGGAGATAATGGTGCAGCGACGAGGTGGGCTGATGTATGGAGTAGTGAGTGTCCTTGTTGCGGGTGCTGTGTCGGTGATCTTTGGTGGGGTTGCCCAGGCGCAGCAGTGGCAGATGGTGTATAACGAGGAGTTTACGGCGCCACTGTCGAATTGGAAGGTTCTTCAGCAAAATAAAGATAATTATGGCAAGGAACATTTGGCATATAGCGCCAACAATGTTGCGGTGACTAACGGCGCTTTGCAGATTACGACCCGGCGTCACTGTGTGTCGAGCGTGGCTGAGCCACTGGGCGATAGCAACGCCAGCCAAGAGCCGTGCCCGTCTGGCAAGATGACACGCTACCAGAGTGGGCGAGTAGAGTCGGGTCGGGTGCTCGATGGGCATAAGCCATTCCGCGTGGAGGTACGGGCGAAGATTAATTGGAATGGCGAGAATGGGACACGCCCAGCTATTTGGCTGCGCAATAGTGTGACGCTTGCCAACTGTAGCAACAACAAGCAAGCGAATGACCCCTATGGTGAGCTCGACATGCTAGAGTGGTATTCATGGACACCGACCTACACATGGTCGACGACGCATATTCGCTGCTACCATAGCCCGTCATCACAGATATGGAAGACAAAGGGGCTAGGACATAGCCGAGAGAACCTCATACCGTCCCCAGTGACGTTGGCGAACAACTGGCATGTCTGGGCGACGGAATACGATGGTGAGATGGTCAAATTCTTCGTTGATAACCAGCCGGTGCTGGTGTATAACTATCGAGCAGGCGATGAGAAGAGTCATCCAACCGCTCGGGTTCCAGCAGAAAAACCAGCAAAAATGGGCATGGATGTGAATCAATTTAGGCAGGTCTTTGACGATACATGGTATGTTATCCTCAACGATTATGTGGAGTGGAAGAGTGAGGAGCACCCGCCCGACTCATCGAAGAAGTTTGCTAACCAGACCTTCCTTATCGACTATGTCAAGATATACCAAAGCGGTACTCCAACCACTGGCGAAAAACCACCGGCTACCCCACCAGAGAAAAAGGACGACAAGAAAGATAAAAAGCCGGGCACCAAACGGATGACGGTGAAGAAGAAAAAGGGTGCGTTTACTGCGCAGGGTCCGCTAGCTGAGCTGATGAGTAACTTTGTGCCGGCACTGCTGATTAGCCTGTGTTTGCTGCTTATCGCACTGGCTGGCTGGCTGGTGTGGTGGTGGCGACGGCGTCGACACCGCGCTCCGCCTACGCTGTAGCTGGAGGGCAGGGAGCAGAGTAGAGGCGCTGCGCGAGGATGTTTCTGCACGGCACCAATGCTATACTAGAACTATGATGAAGCGCCTCGTGATTATTGATGGCAAAAGTGTGTTCTACCGTGGGTACTATGCCATGCCCAACCTCTCGACGGCTGATGGCACGCCAACCGGTGGGGTGTATGGCTTTGCGGCGCTGAGCCTGGAGCTGATCAAGCGCCTCCAGCCAGACTATGTGTGCGTGGCGTGGGATAAGCCGAAGACGAATATTCGCCGCCGTCTTGCTATTTACGACCAATACAAGGCTGGTCGTAAGCCGGCTCCGCCAGATTTTTACGCCCAGATACCGCTACTCCACGAGCTTTTGCAGGCGTTTGGTTGGCCGCTGTATGAGTTTGATGATTATGAGGCAGACGATATTATGGCGACGCTCGACGCCCAGGCTGAGCAGGAGGGGGATATTGAGACGTATCTTATAACGAGCGATCTTGACGCCTTGCAAATACTCGACCAAAATACCTACCTCTATGCCCTCAAAAAAGGCTTGACCAATATCGACAAATTCGACATCGCTGCCTTTGAGCAGCGCTATGGTATTCGGATTGGCCAGTTCCTCGACTTCAAGAGCCTCAAGGGAGATGCGTCGGATAATATCCCCGGTGTGCCGGGGGTGGGGGAGAAGACGGCGGTTAAGCTGCTGCAGCAATTCGACACGCTCGACAACCTCTACGACAACCTCTGGCAGGTCAAGGATACGCTGCGGCGTAAGCTGGAGCAGGGCAAAGAGTCGGCTTATATGAGCCGCGAGCTAGCCCGGCTATATACCAATGCACCAGTGACGCTTGACCGAGCAGCGATGGCAATGGATAACTGCGACCCAGCGGCGGTGCGGGCGATGTTGCAGCGGCTGGAGTTTCGTAGTTTGCTGCGCCAATTACCACCGCAGATGCAGGCAGCAGAGAACGCTCAGCCGCCTGATGTGCCAGTGGTGCAGCATGCCACCGAGCTGCCTGCTCACCAAGCCAAGGCGCTCTTCCTGATGGCCCAGGAGCTGCTGGTCTGGCCGGTCGAGGGCGGCGTCTGGGTGAGCCACGAGCGAGGTAAGGCAGCTCGCCTGAGTTGGCGTGATGCGATTGATGTTATTCCGCATGTGCCGATCGTTGGGCACCGCACCAAGGAATTATTACGCCGCTTACTGGCTCGTGGCGTGCGGCAGTTGCCAGTCGTGAAGCACGATACTGCCCAGGGGTCGTTTTTGCTTAATCCCCTGCGCACGTCGCGGGCGCTGGCTGATCTCGCGGGGCTGGAGTCGCTTGATGACCCCCGCCTCGCTATTAGTGCGCTGTGGGCGGTGTACGATGAGCAAACTCAGGCGCTTGATGCGCTGCCCGAGCTTGCCCGGGTGGCACGGACGATGGACTTTCCGCTTATTCCTGTGCTAGCGCGGATGGAGTGGCGCGGTATCCGGCTCGATAGCCGCACACTTGCGGCGATGCAGCGCACCTTGAGTAGCGAGATCGCCGAGTTGCAGCAGCAGATCTATGGCATGGTGGGGTATGAGCTTAATATTGGCAGCCCGGCCCAACTGGCCGAGGCGCTCTTCGTCAAGCTTCAGCTGCCAACAGCGGGCATCAAGAAGGGCAAGACAGGCTACTCGACGAGCCAGAAGGAGCTGGATAAGCTCCGGCCGCATCACCCGATTATTGGGCTGGTAGAGCGCTACCGCGAGCTGACGAAGCTGCAGAATACGTATGTTGAGGCGCTGCCGCAGCTGACCGATGACGCGGGCTATATCCACACCACCTTCAACCAAGATGTGGTGGCGACGGGCCGGCTCAGTAGTACCGACCCAAATTTGCAAAACATCCCGATTCGCAGTGAGCTAGGGCGGCACGTTCGCGATGCCTTTGTGCCAGCGCCGGGCAATGTGTTTGTCAATGCTGACTATTCGCAGTTTGAGCTGCGCCTGGCGGCGGTGCTGTCGGGGGAGGAGGCGATGATTCGCGATTTTAATACCGATATCGACATCCACGCGAACACCGCCGCACAGGTCTATGGTGTGCCGCTAGACGTCGTGACGAAAGAGCAGCGCCGCCGGGCCAAGGTGGTGAATTTTGGTGTGCTCTATGGGATGAGCCAGCATGGCCTAGCCGCTGCGGCCCAGATGAGCTATGCCGAGGCGCAGCACTTCATCGATGAATATTATCGCCTTCGGCCGAAGCTCAAAGCCTATATGGCGCAGACTATCCAGCAGGCGCACGATGCGGGCTTCGTCCAGACGCTGTTTGGTCGCCGCCGCTGGACGCCGGATGTTGCGTCGCGTAACTTTGCGGTGCGCAGCGCTGCCGAGCGAGCGGCTGCCAATATGCCGATCCAAGGTACCGAGGCTGACTTGATGAAGCTTGCCATGCTGGCGGTGGAAGATAAGCTGGCCCAGGCTGGAGAGCAGCTGGCCGACGGTGATGGCCAGCCGCTCGGTTGGCAGGTGGTGCAGATCCACGATAGCATTATGGTAGAGTGCCCGCGCGCCCATGCCGAGCAGGTGAGCCATATCCTGCGCGAGACAATGGAGCATATTTACCCGCAGCTTGGCGTTAAGCTCAAGGTTGACGTCTCGATTGGCGATAATTGGGGACAGGTCTAAGAACACCGACCGAACAGAGGTCAGACTATAGACAAATCACTGGTAGTAGTGTATAATCTGGGCCATCACAAGCAAAACAGAATAGAGGTTGGGCATGGAACAAAGCGAAGCAATGGGTACATCATTTTCTGATGGTGAAGAGCGAGCTGGCGCTGAATCGCCCAGTCCGCACGATCCAGAGGCGTATGTCGATAGCGTAGGTCGCTACAGCCCCGAGCAAAACCTTTCTGGCTACCAGGCAACACACGATGCCATCGTCGAAGCAGCCCAGATGAGTGGCGAGTTGCAGCCCCTGACTGAAGCGGAGATGGAGCGGCGATCGGCGATCGAAGGAGTGGCGCGTCAGCTATTTGCAGCGGAGGTGCAGCGGGAAAAGGAAATATGTGCTTGTCGACTGGCAGATTGGCACCTGACGGAAGAAGAGCGCATGGAGATTAGTGCCCGACTGAGCACACTGGGCGCGATAGAAGAGCCACAGGAGCCAACGTATGATTTTTTGTATGACCCAGCGGGTAATATGGTTGCCCTGAAGCATTATGCATTTGGCTCGATGGATCCAGCCGATTGGCGAGTGGTGAGCTGTGATGCGGCTGGTGAGCCATTGATGAGGCAGGCAACCCATGTATGGCAATTGACTCGTGGTAAATTTGGCGCGATCGGTCTTGTGCCAGATGATGCAACGGCTCGGATAGTTGTGATAACAGCGAGTGAGCAGGGAACAATGCAATACCTTATTGACTGTTATGAAGGGAAGTCACCTTTGGTTACGGCGGTTGAAACACCGATTGAGGGTGGTGATCGCACGGTGACACCGTATTTAGCAGATTGGAGCCGGAGCGGTATTGCAACGGACGAGATGGATAGAAGTAACCCACAGGACGATGGTGAGATTGTCCGCGCAGCATAAGCGAGAATGTGTGAGGTGTGCCAGATACTGTAGTAAGCGGGTAACCTTCATCGTCTTTGCTACCTATCGCCCAGCGAGCAGGTAATTTCTTAGCTGGAGCAACGAGTGTGGTATATGTCTATATGTCGCATGTAACTTGCTGTAGTATCGCTCTTCGTACTGTCGAATAAGGAGACTTGTTGGTTTGTGCTTGGGTTTTTATGTGACTATTATTGCGGCGCGTGACTAGACTGGGTTAGAGAAGAGCAGTAGACGAGCATGTCAGCTTGATTGAGCAGCAACACTGAAGCTCTTGATAGGCAGCCCGCGTTCTAAGACGGTAGGTGTGCAAGTATCCCGAGAATCGCGTACGCGTATCGTCTTTGTTGTCATACATGAGACTCAGATGCTCTTACTGCTATTGATTGCATCCTTTTGCTTACTCCGCGGCTCCATGCAGCAACTCTTTTACATAGCTTCTCCTTTTTATTTATTCATATCTATCTATATTTCCATTTATATCTTTATACCCATCTCTCTATCTCTATAACTCTCTTTCTTTCATATTTCTCTATCTATTTCTATATCCATCTCTATATTTCTCTATATCTATATTTAGTTTATTGTTTTCGCTTTTAATTTTATATCTT
>ERZ773059.18-NODE-18-length-75393-cov-5.600587_pt1 | contig 75393 bp, 67 predicted proteins | sample MGYA00580514_ERZ773059 | MGnify/ENA primary metagenome ERZ773059 (study PRJEB29015, sample SAMEA2737981) | human oral metagenome | biome: human oral; feature: human-associated habitat; material: dental | place: China | collected 2056 ...
CCGGAACCATAGGTGAGTCCGAGCGCCGCTCGACGGCCATGAACAGCCCCATCGCGGCCAGTCCGACGGCAACGCCACCAAGCGTGCGCGCACTAGTCCACCCCCAGGCCGACCCCTCCAGCAGGACGACCGTCACTGCTCCAACAGCAAGAATTGCCAGCAATGTCCCAAGCCAATCCACTCCTGAGTTATTGCGGTCTGTACTTCGGTCCTTCACATACCACGACGCCAGCCAAGATGCTACCCCCACAGGAACGTTAATCCAAAATATGGAGCGCCACCCAGCGACTAAGACTAAACCCCCGCCTGCCAGTGGCCCCACTGCGATGGCTAACCCAGAGATGAGCCCGTAGATCCCGGTGGCTCGCGCCCGCTCACGTCCGGCGGCGTAGCGATCAGAGATCATCGGAATACCGACGCCTAGGAAGATCGCCCCACCGACCGCCTGAAGAGCCCGGAAAGCGTTGAGTACAAGCATCGAAGGGGCTAATGCACACACGGCCGACCCCACCGTGAACAGGACCAGCCCCCATCGGAACAATCGTAGCCGCCCCAGACTTCTGCTCAGAGTTGCTGCAGACATCAGCAACGCCCCCAATGGCAGCGTGTAGGCGTTAACCACCCATTGCAGCTCACTCTGCGACGCGCCAAGACTCTTCCCGATATCACCTAGTGCCACCGACACCACCGTGATATCCAGGACGTTCATGAAACTCACCGTACAGACAAGCACAAGTGCCAGAACGCGACTATTTATTAGCCCTGCTACTTTGCGACTACTCGACTCGATTACAGCTCCCATATTCTGTCGATTCACTCGTTGTTCTCCTCAACATTTAGCCTACTGTCAACTGATTAGGCTCTGCAAGCCTACCTGGATAATCTTCCCATCCAGTACCACGAGCTGTCGATCCACTCCTCGACAGCATTGAAGTCGGTCGTTAGTAATCCCTGTATTATATAGATAAAGGTCATTTCTCGGCCATATTTCTATATAACCATAGAAGATATACCATGTAAAGGCTGCCGTACTAGCTCACCACCTCTGCAACATAACTAAAAGCATGTAAAGCATAAAGTTTGCACAAAAATAAGGTAGGGCCTATTTCTCCCGTTAACATACTCCACCCCAGAGTTATTGTTCACTTTAGCCGTGAAAATCGGTGAATGATTTGGAGTGGTTGTCGTCGATTTTTGTTGGCTCTCTGGACACATTCTGGTCACTGGTAGGTCGCTTCCCATAGAGAGCATAGAATCAGCTATCCATCCTGAGCCGTACCCATTCACTTTGTACCAGTAGTTACTGGTGCCGTACAGGCCTTTGACGTAGCTACAATGATTGAATCACCAGACGCTGAGCCAGTTAGCCGTCTCCCGTCCTGGCGGGCTGTTTGTGGCTGAATCGTGATCTGATTGTGGGTAAACGCGATGCACCTCGCTATGCGGACCACATCCTGCTGCCAGGGGGCAGCCAGTGCATCCTTGCGGGCTACCGGGCACGTCCAAGGTTGGGTTCTAGAACACCTACCCTCCAGCAAAGTAGGCGACACCTACATCGCTGACGCAGCGGCAGACAAAGCAGCAGACGCCAGTGAGCCGGCGTCCAACGGAGTGATCGAGGTGCCTGCGCTACGCCGCCTGCAACCTGCTCTCGATAATCACCACACGTCTCGCAAGCTGCTCATGCTGGGTGGTGAGTAGCCACAGTGCACCTTTCGTTTCGAGGGCGTCTTGCCGCTGAGTTTTGATGTCTTTACTGAGTGTGTCGATCCGCTCGGTTACTTCCTGATGGTTGTGATCGATCTTTTCGTCCAGCTCTGCGAATCGGTTGTCAATCTTATTGAACTGAGCACTAATAGCGTCGAAACCTTCTTCCATGGCGGTACGCAGATCTTTAACTTCGCTGCGCACGTCCTTTATTTCACGCTCAAGTTTGTCGAGGCGGCTATCTATAGCGTCCAAACGTCCTTCGATCTTATCAAAACGCTTATTGTTTCGCTCCTCCATGGCATTGAAGTTAGTGGTTAGTAGTTCTTGTATGCGTTGGAAGTCTTTTTCAGTCATATTTCTATTTAAGCATGGTAGGCTGGGAGGGTAAAGGTTAGGTGGCCAATAGTGGGAGCGGCATGTTTGGTAATATTCTGCAATATTGCTACACTGATTTATAGATATGACAGCAGCAGAAATAACGCAACGCCAGCAGTTAATTCGGGCAATTATCGGCTCACACGAGCTTGAAGGTGTGGCGGTTACGAATACTACCAAGCGCTTACTTGAGGCCTTTGCGCGAGGAGACGTCTCGGCTGATGAGTTGGTAGCGCAGGCGCAGGCTAGTCTCAACGAGAAAGGTCGGCAAGCACGTTAACGGGTATGGCGTACGAGCTGGCCAATGGCCCATACGTCGATCCAGCAACTGGTGTCATGTGCAATCGACATGGCATTTGAGACATGGTTACTTTGGCGCGAATCGAGCAAAACTATGCAACGCTGATGGCAACGAGGATAATGCAAGAGTGGCGGCCTGACCACCGTGCCGACCGCCTCACTGCCAGAGAAGCCGGTGACGGTGCAGCTACTCAGCAAGGTGCTACACAATCCCTTCTATGTCGGTGAGGTGGTCTACCAAGGGGTGCACTATGCCGGGAGCCATGAGCCCTTGGTGGATCGAGCGACGTATGAGTCGGTGCAGACGCTGCTGGCCACCCGCGTCAACGGTGAGCGGACGGTCAAGCACGCCCACTACCTGAAGTCGACGATCTACTGCGGCATCTGTGGTTCCCGTCTCATCGTGACGAATGTGAAGCCCCGCGGTGTGGTCTATGAGTACTTCGTCTGCTTGGGGCGGCACTCCAAGAAGCAGCCGCAGTGCTCGTTTCGGGCAACGCTGGCGGAGCAGATTGAGGATGAGATCGTCCAGCTCTATGACCGAGTGGCGTTGCGGCCTGGGCAGCGAGCTGTCCTCGAAACTGCCCTGCAGCGGCAGCTCGCCATGCTGGTAGCGGAGTCGACTCAGCGGCTGACGGAAGCGAAGACCGTGCGACGACGGCTCGAACGGGAGCGAGACAAGCTCCTCCAAGCTCACTACGCCGACGCCATTCCGCTTGACGTCCTCAAGCGTGAGCAAAGCCGGATAAGCCGTGAGCTGCGCGGTGTGGAGCGGCAGATGACGGGGCTGGAGGGTGAGATGACAGAGCGGCAGGCCTTGGTCGGGCAAGCGTTAGATATTGCCCAGCACATGGCCACCGCCTACCGGCAGGCTCCTGAGCACATCCGGCGCATGCTCAACCACGTGCTCTTCGACAAGGTGTACATCACACCAGACGACGAGACCGGGCTGCTCACTGCGATAGTGCGCTACCAGCCACCGTTTGATGGGGTGCTGGGGGTGAGAGGAGAGCCGTGCCTGAGCAAAGAGGGTGTGGAGGTAGGAGATAGCGACAGCCTGGAAGCCTCTGGAGACGACGAAGTCACATTGGGCCAGCCAAGTGACATCGTCGTCTCGGTGCCAGAAGGGTCAGGCTTGCACGGTCTGCCAGATGATGGCCTTCCTGCCCTGAAACCTAGCAAAAACAAGCAAAAACCCACGTCATGGGGCTTCCATGACGTGGGTTTGAGTGTTGACTCAATGGTCGGGGTGACAAGACTTGAACTTGCGACCTCACGGCCCCCAGCCGTACGCGCTACCAGCTGCGCCACACCCCGACAACGTCTCTCATTATAGCACAATTGGTGACGCGTGCTCAAAATAACCACTCTGTTACTTTCACATTATACAAGTTTATTATCTCATGCTGCAGAGCCCATATATGTTATACTAGAAAGGTTAATGAGTAATCGTGGGAGGCACCCAAGCCGCTTGCACCACAGAAAGGATACTATGGCAAAAAAAGCCGATCTGCTTGAAAAAGCAGCAGAGCTGAAACTCGATGTTTCAGAAAAAAATACCATTGCAGAGATTGAGGCGGCCATCGCTGCAGCAAACGACAAGGATGTCATTGCCCAGCGCGAAGCCACCGTTGCAAAGGCTGGTAAGCGTAGCCAAAAGGCTCTCGACGAGGCCGAAGCGAAGGCTGAGAAAGAAGCCCGCAAAGAGGCTGGCGACACAACCCCTCAGGGTGATGTCGATGCAGCTATCAAGAAAGGGCCCGCGCCAAAGGTTCGCCCACTGATCGAGCGCCGTGGTAAGGCCTATCGCAAGCTAGCTGAGAAGGTTGAGAAAGACAAGGCATACTCGCTGGACGAAGCGCTCCAGCTGGCAACCGAGACCAACCCTGCTAAGTTTGATGCAAGTGTTGAACTGCACGTCCGCCTTGGTGTTGATCCGCGCCAGGCCGATCAAAATATCCGCTCGACAGTCGTCCTGCCGCACGGCACAGGTAAGACTGTTCGCGTTGCCGTCTTTGCGCCAGAAGCCGAGGTTGCAACTGCTACCAAAGCAGGGGCAGACATTGCTGGCGAGGAGGCTATCATCAAGTTGCTCGACAAGGGTACGTTAGACTTTGACGTTTTGATCGCCACCCCGCAGTACATGCCAAAGCTTGGTAAGTACGCCCGTCTGCTTGGGCCAAAAGGGCTGATGCCCAACCCCAAGAGCGGCACCGTAACGACCGATATTGCAACTGCTGTGACTGAGGCAAAAGCTGGTAAGGTGGAGTACCGCGTAGACAAGCAAGCCGCGATTCACCTCAGTATCGGCAAAGTAAGCTTTGGTACAGAGAAGCTCCGCGCTAACGCCGATGCCTTCTTCACCAGCTTGCAAGCTCAAAAGCCAAGCTCGCTTAAGGGTGTGTATGTCAAATCCATCGCAGCTGCAACGACGATGGGGCCCGGCATCAAGGTTGAGCACAAACTCGACTAGTAAATGAGAGTATAGCACTCGCCATAATACTGCCAGTCAGGGAAGCTGGCAGTATTATTTATGTGCCTACCTATGCATGGTATGATGGAATGAGTGGTGATACTCTCATACTATTCATTCATCACCACAATAACGGAGGTGCTTATGAAAAAATATGTCTACTCACTGGTTGGGAATATTGGTTATTTTGAGCGATTTTTGCAGCCGCAGACACCAGAGCAGGTTGCACAAAAGGTGAGCCAGGCTATTGCTGACCCAACTGTCCTTGATGGCAACCGTTGCTTTAGTATCTGCGTGTGGGCGCTGCCAGATGGTATTGACCATCCAAAGAATGTGCCAAAGGATAGCTTGGCTGATGGCTACTATATGCAATGTGCTGGGTCGAATACCGGCATGACTATTGAAGTGCGCGTGCCAGATACAGATAATCACACGGCTCAGTATCCATATATCCACTATGTGATTGCCCGAGAGCCAGTGGCTGATAAAGAGCAATTCGTTCCACTCACCTGGCAGCGCGATGGCGAACCATTTACGATTCGTATTCATCCAGAAGAGGTACTTACGGGAGAACAAGCTGGGCAGATCTTCACAGATTATATTACAAAGGGCAGTATACCGTCTGAATCGGTTTTGCGAAAGATTGATATATAGGGAATGGGGGTATTTTGCAATAAAAATAAGAGGTTATATGAATGACTCAGCACCAAGGTAACTACATCGTCATTGAGGGAATTGATGGCACGGGCAAATCGACCCAAGTAGAGCTTCTCGCTAACTACTATCGGGCTCAAGGCCATTCAGTGACGGTTGTCGAGGAGCCGAGCAGCAACGACCCAGCCCAGACCACGCCAATTGCTCACTACCTCCGCACCGTTATCAAAAACGGTAATCTCCATCGCGACCCGGAGATCAACCTCGCGCTGCTCAGCGCTGCCCGGAGTGAACTATGGCAGCATATCATCCAACCAGCATTGGAGTGCGGTGAGACCGTCCTTGCGTCACGCAATTATTTTTCAACACTCGCATACCAGGGGTATGGCGAAGGTCTGAGCCAAGAGCATATCCGTCAGGTTACTGCCTTATTTACCAGTCAACGCTACCTTGCGCCAGACCATCTCATTATTCTCATGCTTAATAATGCGCAAGAGCGTATGCATCGCATCCAGCAGCGAGGTGCACTTACTACGCCGGACGCCTTTGAATCACAAGGTACAGACTTCCAGCAACGCGTCTATGCTGGTTATGGTGCTCTCGCTAGAGATTATCAGGTGCCTATAATTCAGTGTATGAGCGATGATGGTGTATACAAATCGCCCCACGAGATCCAGTGTGAAGTTCTTTCGATCATTAGCTCATAATATTTACTGAAGAATACCCTGAGAGGCTATTTGGCATAGAAATATCATCTGCTTTTCATAATAGATAGAAGCACACTCCTCAGAGGTCAACTCTTGTGATTTTTTGATAACTTTGCTACAGTTGTATGCACTGTGTTGAATCTAACGAGAGAGCATACTGCCGCCAGACCAACAAATAGCACTGCAGCACGTGAGACGAACGTGTGCTTTGATAAAGATCGATATAATATATACGAAAAAGCGCTTAATCTCACTGACATACCAGAATCTAAAACAAGGCAAATCGTGTCGGGCCTCAGCCTTATGCGAGACTTCGCTGGAGAGCTATTTGCAAAATATAGCAACCACAGTGCTTATACTGCATATTTGCTCTGTGCGGCAGGCAACCGTGACGAGTTGCTTGAAACAGAGAATCTTGCTAGTCTCCGCCAAAAAATGCTCACAGATCATAAAAAAGAGGGCGAAGTAGAGGCATACAAAAAGTTCAGCAACATTGTTTCTATGATGCAGGATACAGGTCAGCTATCAAGCTTCTGGAGTAGATTCCTTAATAAAGAAAAAATACCCGCAGATCCTGATATCCAAAGCCAAGAATCTCTCTACACGGCCATCACAAAAGTTCGCAAACTTGAGAAATCAAAAGGAAGAATCGACTCTCTTTCCACTCAAAACTCTACAGAGAATCAATATCTCACAGATGAGCAAAAGCAAAACCAACGTCTCGAGACTGCAACTCGTGACCGCATGCAGGCGGATAACCTCATGAAGGAGTTGTGGCAGCAGCCAATGAATATGCTTGATCTAGATGACCTTTTGGATGCAGGGGATAGTGTCGGGCTTTCGACAATTTTTATGGAGTCTGTTAATACACTCAATAAGCTTAATAATACTCGCTATGATACATCAGAGGCCTATGAGCTAGCATACAAGAGTGAAGCACTCCTTGCCCCACTATGTGAAATCATTGGCTTCGATGGACTGGCAATGGCATTGCGAAGCAAGGTAATATGTTTGCAGCTGCGTAATACTGGTCAAGGACATTTTGTGGACCTTGCTGAGCGCATACTGTCGGAGTTTGGTGTATTAGGCACTACTGATATTGATAACCCAGACCAAGTCATCACTGCCGAAGAGCGCAACCAAAACTATTGCAACATTACAGAAAAAATTCTCGCACATATGATTGGCAAAACGGACAAAAGCGGAAGTGACAGTAAGCTTGTCCTTGGCCAAGAGTCGAACCATAATATTGTCGTGGGGAATGGTAACTGCAGTTATAAGTGGCACACTGAGCTCCGAGCTGTATGGCGGCTCAAGTCTGTTGGTTCTCTCGCACGTAAGCTTGCAGAAGGGGCAAAAAAAGCAGAGAAACAAAAGAGAGAAGACTATCAAAAAATCCGCGCCTCTATCTCACCAGACATACTGCAAGCGTATGACGACAAGATGAATAGTGTAAAAGCTAAAGAGAAAGAACGTCAGGATGGGCGAGAATTCATATCATACGAAGCCTTGCAAGCATATGACGAGAACACGATAAAGATTTTGGATGATTTGAAGGCTCAATACATCGACGAACTCTGTGAGCAATTTAATGATATCACACCACAAACACTGCGCTCATTATCGCCACCAGAGAAAGACAGCTCACTCGAAGTGCCGTTTGATATCGATGGTATCACATTCATTACGGAGGATCGCGATGAACTGATTGATGTGTTCTTGGATATGATCAACAATAACGATATTGTTACGCCATCACAAGATAAAGCTGCGCAAAATGACAAGACTTCAGAGGATGATGACTATACTATTACCCCATATGCTGCACCAGGCCGAGACAAGATACTCAAGGTTGAAGGAGACACTCAATTCATTACGGATATTAAGGCTGCATTTGAGGCTCGTTATCCGGATACTCGTGCCGAAGAGTATATTGATTTTAAGGAAGATAACAAGAAAGGTTTTCGCGTTGCTAAGATGACAGGCCTTTACGAGGATCAAGCCTCAGGTATTTTGCCCTTTGAAGTCCAGATTCTCACCAAGGAGGACCGCAAAGCAGCACGCCATGGTGTTGCGGCGCATATTCTATATAAACTCGGTAAGCAGCTTGGCTACCAGTTCCAGCCAACAGAAGAGCAGCTCACGCGCATGAGTGAGCTCAATAGGCGTAAGCAGGATTTTGGCAAAACAACATTACACCAGCCAAGCCGAAGCCGCATTAACAATACGAACCGCAAAATCGACGCGATGCTTGCCCAAGCACAACTGCACAGCTAAGCTACTTCTTTACTCTGTTTACACGCTGACACAAATAGTTATAGTTTTCCACGCCTTGCATCAACCCACCACCATCTGCTATAATCATTCTCAGACATTGCCAAAGACCGTAGCGGGCTGTTATGCACGACAAAGCAGCCGATAAGTATGCTACCGAGGGAATTTCGGATACGCCGTGGCCTCTTACGCCAGCGTTCTAGTACGAAACTCGAGACTCGTCTTTGCAATCGTGCAGAGGCGATTTTTTGCGGCATATGTCGGACATTAACAATGCGGTCGGATACAACAACAAACCAGTAATACTGCACTCCCTTTGGGCGCGTGCACGTATTACAACTCCAAAGAAAGGATTTTATCTTATGGCAATTTCCAAAGATAAAAAACAAGCTTTGGTGGCTGAAATGAGTGAGCTTCTCGCAGAAGCAAAGGGCACTGCCGTTGCGTCCTACCAAGGGACAAGTGTGGCAGATCTGCAGGCGTTGCGCCGCGAAGCTCGCGAAGCTGGTGTTGTCATTAAGGTGGTGAAGAACCGTCTCGTGCGTGTTGCCTTTGCGCAGCATGACACCTACAAAAATACCGACACTTCGGCCCTGGCTGGGCAGTTGCTTTATGCAATCTCGCCAGACGACGAAGTGATGGCAGCGAAGGTGTTGCACGAGTTTGCCAAGACGCATCCAACAGTTCAGTTGGTTGCTGGCTTTAGTGGCGAAGGTGAAGCTCTCAACACAGCCGATGTCACTGCACTAGCTGGCTTGCCGAGCAAGAACCAGCTGGTGGCCGAAGTGGTGGCACAGCTGCTCTCGCCAGTACACGACACTACCAACGCACTTTCGGGCAACCTTCATGCGTTGCTCGATGGCATCGAAGACGCCAAAGCAGCTGCGTAACCAAGCGCAGCATTGTACTAACGTTTGCACTATGCAGACAATAATTCGTGCGATAATTCTACCGCACATCATCGAAAGGAATCCATCATGGCAGATGTGAAAAAACTGGCCGAAGAACTGGTTGCTTTGACCGTTCTGGAAGTCAACGAACTCAAAAATGTCCTCAAGGACGAATACGGCATTGAGCCAGCCGCTGCTGCAGTTGCCGTCGCTGGTCCAGCCGCCGACGCTGGTGCTGCTGAAGACGAGCAGACCGAATTCACCGTCACCCTCAAAGAAGTTGGTGGCCAAAAGGTTGCTGTCATCAAGGCTGTTAAGGAACTCACTGGCCTTGGCCTAGGTGAGGCAAAAGCTTTGGTCGACAACGCACCAAGCCCAATCAAAGAAAAGGTCAGCAAAGACGACGCTGAAGCTGCCAAGAAGACCTTGGAAGAGGCTGGCGCTACCGTCGAACTGGCGTAATCACCCTACCGACCGCATTGATACCATCAGCACACCCGCTTGGGTGTGTTTTTGGTTGGGTTCAGAATGGAATCAGTACAAAAGGGTTAGAGCTAAAACGTAGTGCGAGGTAGCTAAATTTACGAAAATTTGACAAGTCATCCGTGTATTGATATATATATTAACCTTTTGCGACCGCAAAGGGTTTGCACCTCCGAGAAAGGAAGAATGTCATGAGTAGCATGACTGTCACTGCCATAATTTTTCTTGTCATTGGGCCATTGCCGTGGTATTTTCTGCTAGTCATTGCTAGTAGAGAATTGCGATGGAAGGTGCTAGATAAAGACAGAGCGATTATACGTCTCTGTCAGGTAGTCTTTTCTGGCTACATAATTGAGATGATAGGTCTCATCGCTACTGTGTGCTATAACTTGCATATTAGTATCGCCGGGACGATCTGTTGGTCGATCGTTGGACTACTGGGAATTACTCTCTCTCATGTAGCAATATTCTGCAACGTTCGCATCGACCAGTTGCTCAAGAAAACCGTCTGCAGCTATGATAAGCTCCGCGGTTTCCCGTTAGAAACTAGTAGCCGATAACGAAAGGAGGTGCCCACGCACAGCAATCTGTTGAGCTCACTGCTCCGGATTGCTGTGCGTCACTCCATGTACGTAGCGCTCTAAGCATTGTACCATTTTTACAACGAACTATTGGCTACCCCTGTTATTGCTGTGGATAACCACCAAGCGCCTTGACAAGGCCCCACCCCATCGCTATATAATGGGTTGATAACTAAGAAAACAGACAAGGAATTGCGAGAAAATATGTCTGAACTACCAGAGAAACAGGTGAAGCGATTACGATCGCTGATTCAAGAGGCAGAAACAAACCTGGCCGCTGCAAAGGAATTATTGATGAGTATTATTGGTGACGATGGCGAAGTTGTCGTACCAAGTAATAGCCGCGAGGAGGTGTCGGGCAAGATAGTCGAAGGTATCTTTGATGGGCAAGTGATGGTCGATGCCGATGGCAAGAATTATCCTGTGCCAGCCAATTATGCCAGCAAGTCTAAGCTTGTTGAGGGCGACAAGCTCAAGCTGACAATTGCCGACGATGGCGGCTTTATCTACAAGCAAATCAAGCGGGTGGAGCGCAAGCAGATTATCGGTACGCTCACCCAACACGATGGCGCATACTATGTAGAAGCACAGGGGAGAGAATACCGGATCCTGCTGGCAAGTGTGACGTTCTTCCGGATTGAGATTGGCCATCAGGTCACTGTCATCATCCCTGAGGATAAACCCGACGCGACGTGGGCAGCAGTGGAAGCACCGTTATAAAATTACAGCTATCAACAGCTTATATAACAGAGAACCGGGGACCCTCTTGCTCGCGCTTGGAGCTTTTTGATTCTATTGATTTATTTGCAATTACTCCTTCTGTATTTCGATCGCATCTCCATCCATTCTGCGGTATAATATAGCAAATGAGCAGAGCACTATATCGGACGTATCGGAGTCGGTCGCTTGATGAGATTGTGGGGCAGTCGCATATCACACGGATTTTGCAGCGGGCAATTGCTCGTGGGCATATTGCCCATGCCTATCTCCTGACGGGGCCACGTGGAGTGGGTAAGACATCGATCGCGCGTATTTTGGCGCATGAGATCAACGGCCTGCCATACACCGATGAGTCAACTCATCTTGATATTATCGAGATCGATGCAGCGAGCAATAATTCTGTGGAGGATATCCGTGATTTGCGCGACAAGGTGCAAATTGCACCAACCAGCAGTCCAAAAAAGATCTACATTATTGATGAAGTTCATATGCTCAGCAAGTCGGCCTTTAATGCCTTGCTCAAGACGCTAGAAGAGCCACCCGAGCACGTTGTCTTCATTCTTGCGACTACCGATGCAGATAAGCTTCCCGCGACGATCTTGAGCCGGGTGCAACGCTTCAATTTCCGAGCAATTAGCCCACCTGATGCAGCCAAGCATTTGGCCTATATTGCTAAGCAAGAGAAGATCGCCATTACACCCGATGCGCTGGAGCTGATTGCTGAGCAGGGGAAGGGGAGCTTTCGCGACAGTATTAGTTTGCTCGACCAACTGCGCTCACTAAGTGATGAGACAATCGACCGCACGATGGTCGCAGAAGTGCTGGGCCTTGCGCAGGATGAGGTAGTAGAAGGGCTGCTGGCGGCTTATGCCATGGCAGATATTGGCCGCGCCGCTCAACTAATCGATGAAGCTGAGGCAGCTGGCACACCGGCTGAGCTCCTTGCCGAGCAGCTGCTTGGCATCGCGCGCCAGCGTGTTGTAGAGGATGCAGCACTGTTGCCATTACTCGATAAACTACTGGCTGTACCGCGAGCCGGTTGGCCGCGCATTGCACTGCTTACTGCTCTTGCAAGCCGAGCCACACTACCGTTTGTAGCGCGCCATCATCAGCCATCACCCGCTACCGTCAGTGAGCCAGTTGCGCCATATACACGCTCACTAGCTCCATCATCGCAAACTCCTCCTGTAGTTTCTTCTTCACACCCTCCTCGTCAGGAGACAAATGGTGCGGCAGCATCATCGGCTGGTCAGTCTGGTACTCCAAGTGCTTCCGCTGCTGATCATACACCAGTCAAGCAACCAAGCGTTTCTTCAGCAAACGATGAAACGCCCGCAGCAAGTTCCATGCCAATCGACTTCCCATGGGAGCAGTTTCTCGATGCGGTCGGAGCAGTCGGGGCACGCACGTACCTGACTAAAGCAGGGCACGCGTTTGACGGCCAGACACTAACGATCTACGCTGGCAAAAAATTCGCCAAAATGCAGATCGATCGCGCCCTCCCCACACTCAGCGCAGCACTAAATCGCCTTGGCACCACTGCAGAGATCGCCGTATTAGCTACCAGTAAGCCGCCCAAAGATCGCCAAAAAGCCGCCATTCTTGCTATGATGGGGGGAGGAGAAGAAATTACTATCGATGGCTGACCAATCACCGCAACCAAAAGGCAAAGTACCACCGCAAAGTCTCGATGCTGAGATGAGTTTGCTTGGTGCAGTACTTATTGACGAAGAAGTTTTGGCCGATGCTAGCGAGCACGTCGGCGCAGAAGATTTTTATGATAAGCGTCACGCGACGATCTTTGGGGCAATGATGCGCCTCTACGAGCGGCATAAGCCAGTTGACCTCCTTACCCTGACTGATGAATTACAAAAAAAAGACCAGCTTGCCGAGGTAGGTGGCTCAGCCTACCTGACTGAGCTAACCAACTACGTCCCCACCGCAGCCCACGCCAGTAGCTATGCCGAGATCGTTGCCCAAAAAGCAGTGCGGCGACGCTTGATCAAAGCCAGTGCCGATATTAGCCAGCTTGGCTTCGACGAAAATACCACCACTCAAGAGCTGCTCGAAAAGGCCGAGGCAGAGCTCTTTAGCGTGTCTGACCAGTCGCTCAAACAAGACCTCGTGAGCCTAGAGAGTATTCTCACCGATAGCTTCGACCGTATTGAAGAGCTGCACCGCAACAAAGGACAGCTGCGCGGCATTCGCACGGGGTACCGCGACCTCGACACGATGACAGCTGGCCTGCAGCGCTCCGACCTTATTATTATTGCAGCTCGCCCCGCCATGGGTAAGACGACGCTGGTGACAAACCTCGCCTACAATGTCGCAACGATCGAGAAAAAGCCTGTTCTCTTTTTCTCACTCGAGATGAGCAAGGAACAACTCACCGACCGCATGCTCGCTGATGCCAGTGGTGTGGATAGCTGGAATATCCGCACTGGTAACCTCAGTGATGATGACTGGGCTAAGCTCTCCGAGGCAATGGGTGAGATGGCCGAAGCACCAATCTTCATCGATGATACGCCAGGCCTCAGCGTCCTCGAGATGCGCACCAAGGCACGGCGCGCCATGCACGACCAGCAGCTTGGGCTGGTGATTGTCGACTACTTGCAGCTGATGCAGGCCAATGGCAACCACAATGGCAACCGCGTCCAAGAGGTGAGCGAGATATCGCGCGGGCTCAAGCTGATTGCTCGTGAGCTTAATGTACCGGTCATTGCCCTAAGCCAGCTAAGCCGCTCAGTGGAGTCGCGCACGCCGCCGGTGCCACAATTAGCCGATCTGCGTGAATCGGGCTCGATTGAGCAGGACGCCGATATCGTCTCCTTTATTTACCGGCCTGGCTACTACGAGCCAGACAATCCTGAGTTCCAAAATATCACCGATCTCATCATCGCCAAGCACCGCAACGGCCCAGTGGGCAAGATCCAACTCTACTTCCACCCCGAGCGGCTGCGCTTTATGAGTCTCGACAGGCGGCATGATTGATGTTATGTTATAGTTATTACACATAGGAGAACCGTCGCAATGACAGCCCACACCACATCATCACGCGTACAATCGTCTTTTTCCTCATCATCCTGCCCACTACTAGTCCGCTGCGCGATGGTTGGTGGAGCACTTAGTCTCCTTGGTACTGCTGGGTGGCTGGTATGTCTTGGCTGGATGTTCGCAGTTTTTCTCTTCACACCATATTTTTTGTTACATATTAGCTTGATAACTCTTTTCTGGTGGCTGAGTGTTATGCTTATTATCGAAGGAATTGCAATTATTCGTACATACACCGGCCGTGGTAACCAGCGCTATCGCGAAGAGGGATTTTGGCTCGCCTTGGCACTGTTCTTTCCGCTATTGATAGCGGGCGAAGCCGTCTATAATGCTTTGTCTGCGCAGCAAATTCATGTGTTTTCGTCGAGCCCACAGTTGTGTTTCTTCGGCATTATAGTAACTACTCTGAGTGCTGTGTGTATGTGGTATTCGATGGGATACTCAGCACTAATACACAGCAAAGCTGCGCGAAAAAGACTTTTAGGTTTTTAGACATACCACGCTTTATGAGCCTCGACAGGCGACATAATTAATGCTATGCTATAGTTATGACACCTAGGAGGACCCGCAGCAATGGCAGCTCACACGACATCATCACGCACACAACTCACTAAAGAATCGTCTTCACCTTCGCCGTCCTGCTCACCACTGGTTCGCTGCGCGATGGTTGGTGGAGCACTTGGCCTCCTTGGCACTGCTGGGTGGCTCATCTATCTTGGCTGGGCAGTAGCAGTCTCTGCCATTGGGCCGTTTGCGTTCTTGATTTGGATAGAATATGTTGTTGTAGGCTTATTCTGGATACTCGGGATTGCCCTCATTATTGAGGCAATTGCGCTAATCCATACTTACACCCGTCGCTCGGGGCAGCGCTACCACGAGGAAGGGTTTGGACTCGGCGTTACACTGCTCTATCCACTGCTCGCAGGTGTCGAGATAGGATACAATACACTCATACATAATCAATCACAGCAGGATATCATGGCATTTACCAATCCTCTCGCGGTACTGATGGGCATTATCATGATCACGCTCGGCGCGGTATACCTGTGGTATCAGTTGGGACGGTCAGCATCAATGAGGCAACTGCAAAGCAGGGCTCTGTTATAATCCCTCAAGACTAGCTAACTGCCAACACCCATAGCGCTCGGCGCAGGTGGCCTGACTATCACGTTACAGGTCCCTCGGCTTCTGGTGCAGCCAGGCGGCGAGCAGCTTGGACAACAGCTGCTCGCCGCCTGGTGTGCTCCTCCTCGGATAGTGGCCCACAAAGCATGCGCGCGACTTGGGGGACAGTCGACCACCAGCCTGCAATCGAGAGTATGAACAGCATCAGTTGTGCAGGATCAATGTCTTTGGTGATTACTCCCGCCTTCTGACCTTCAAGGACAGCGGCAGTTTTATCGCGGTAGAACGTCCTGCGCAGATCTTCGTCTGGTACTTCGTTATCAAACACCAACGCCTCCCAGTGGAGAAGGCGGATGAGTTCGGGTCGCTCACGATGGTAGTCATAGACGCGCCCGGCGTAATCGCCAATGTCCTCTGTCGCAAATGAGGTAACTGGAACTGCCTGAGCAACCGTCGCCAATTCATCACGAAGGATGGTCGCGAATAACGTACGTTTGCCACCGAAGTAGTTGTAAACGCGTTCCTTGTTGACGCCAGCCTTTTTCGCGATCTGCTCGACTGTGGTGCCATCAAGGCCGTACTGCGCGAACTCGGCCGTCGCGGCTTCCTTGATCTTACGTTTAGTGCCTTCTGTATCCCAAACCATCGGACTCCTCACTTTCATCTCCAACGTTGTGGTTGCATCTTCCGCTTTATTATACTACACTGGTTCCAACGATAACGTTGGAAAGGAGCGTCAGCATGACCGAGCAGCAACATCATCATGGAGACCACATTGCGGTGGCTCAGCAGGGAAGCGGTGGTTCTCCAGCAGTAATCTATCCGGGTAATGGAGGTGCTGTCTCCGTCCTGGTTATCGCCGCACTATTTGTCTTGACTCAGTTGTATGCGGCTATTCCGTTACTTGGCCCAGTCGGATCCTCGATGGGAGCTGATGCAACCTTCGCATTATCGACATGCTTTAGTGTGACCTATGCTGTTGGGTTCCTGGTGTGGGGACCTATCTCGGACCGCTATGGACGCAAGAAGGTGATGACGGCGTCGATTGGCGTGCTTGCGGTGGCAACACTCCTGTGCTCAGCAGCTTCGTCGCTGCCGATGCTCGCTGGGCTGCGGGCGCTCCAAGGTGCGGCTGCGTCTGGATTTGCGCCGGTGGCATTGGCATATTTGACTGAGGCTGTTGCTCCTCAGCGGCGGGCACGAGCAATCGGGGCGATGTCAGCCGCATTCTTGGTGGCAGGAATTTTTGGGCAAGTGCTGGCATCAACAATCGCCCTGCGCGCAAGTTGGTCGTGGTTTTTCGTTGCCTGCGGCGTCGTTCTGGCGATTATATTTACGATCATCCTCTTTTCTGTCGCAGAGGTTTCCAACCACAGCCCATCGATGACGTTGCTGCAGCAGTTTGGCAACCTCGTCGTGCTTCTGTTTCGGCCGGCCATCGTATTGCTTGGCATCGCCCATATTACGCTGCTGTTATCGTTTGTGGCGTTATACACCGGCATTGGTCACCATCTCGAAGATCTTCACGTTGCCGCGTCAAACATCATTCTCATTCGTCTAGCTGCACTTCCGGCGATGTTTATTAGCCTCGGAGCAGGCGCTTTGGCCAAGCGTATCGGTGCAATTCGGGTCGCACAGGTGGGCTTTGGCTTAGCTGCAGTCGGCATGTTAGGAGAAACGTTCACGGCTCAGACAATTTTTGGTGTCGTCGCGTTCAGTATTGTCTACGTTTCAGGTGTTGCGCTGTCCATTCCCTCAATGATCATGCTGTACGGTGAGACTGCAGCGCCGCACCGAGGAAGCGGTATGGCGATCAATGGTTTCGTTCTGTTTATCGGTGCAAGCATCGGCGCATTGGTTGGTAAGGCAATCGGGGGGTTTGGTACTCTGACGCTCACATTAGTTGCCCTGCTGGTTATCGCAGCAACTTCGCTTCTCACGCTTGGAGCCATTCTGCGAAAGGATTCGTCGTCATGAAAACCATTCTTGTTCTTGGGGCTACGGGGCGGACTGGCCGCCTTGTCTGTAAGCATCGGCCGGATAACGCAACGGTGTATGCCGGATTGCGTCAGGCAAGTTATGTCGAAGGACAACAATCATTGCCTGATGGCGCTGATGCCCTTCGGGTTGTCGATATCGATGACCACACAAGCTTGTCGACCGCGCTAGAGAGCATTGACGTGGTAGTCAATGCGATTCGCCTCCGAGAGGATATTGCTGCATCGGCACTCGTCGAGCTCCATCAGTCTATTGTTGCCGCGCGCGATACAAGCCGAGAACTCTTTGTCGTCCATGTTGGTGGTGCAGGAGCTCTGCATATGGACGATGGGCGACGGTTCTGGGAAACGTCAGGCTTCCCAGCCGTCACCTTACCACGGGGAATCGGTCACGCGCATTTGCGTGATTATCTAGAACAGTATGAGCAGTCGTGCCAATGGGCATACCTTATCCCGCCACCTCGGTATGCACCAGATGGCCCGTACCAAGGACGATACAGCAGACTACCTGCAGGCGACCGCGAGCAGGCCTTCTTAACTGATGGCATTAGTTATGAAGATTTTGCCGCTGCGCTGGTTGATGCGGTGCGTGAGGAGTGGCACGGGGTGTGGCTGATTGGAGGGTAGAGGGATTTTACACTGCGCCCGCTAACACCGCGAGGTGCTCCACTACAACCTTCCACCTAAACCAATCTCACTACCTATACATAGACGGGCAACCCATGAAAACAAGAAACCTGCTATAATATAGCCATACACACTTCTAGCACGACGGAGGAGAAGGTACCTATGGCCATATCTCAGACAACAACCGTAACAGCTCAGACGATTCAAGCCACACCGCGCAGAATCATCGAGCGCCTCGCTACCATTCTTGCCTGCTGTGGGATTATTCTTATCGGCGTTTTTCTCGCTTTTGTTGAATCGATGGGTATTTACATCACGTCAACTGGCTTTGAGGGGACGCAGCCACAAGAGTATATCACTATGCTCATCATGCTTGTCTATGCAATCAATCTTACTAGTCAAGCCGTCTATGTCATTATTCGCACGTTGCGTTCAGCGATTGCGCCATATCGTCAGCAGGCGGTGGCATGTGTGGCCATCCTTGGTTATTTTGTCACATTAGCGGCCGTATATCTCTACCACCACTATTTTGTTCAAGATGGATTCGGTCCACACACCTTCCTCCAGACGACGGCCGGTGCTGCTCTTGGCCTCGCTATCTCTGGTCTTGGCTCACTTTATCTGTGGTACGTATTACTACGAACACGCAAAGGGTAGGCGGTTCGCTCTTGAGCACCCCCGCAAACTCGGGTATAATAGGGCAATATGGCAAAGCAAGTTGTCGACTACCATTTGTACCGCTGGCGGTATGGCCTCGGCTATGGCTTTGTAGTGGTAGCAATTATTGCGGCAGTTGTGCTGGCTGGGCTGTTTATCCCTGGTGAGTTGCGGCAGGGTGAGCTCGATAGCGCGCTGCAAAGCAGCCAATTATCCTTCCAAAATCTTACTCCTGCTATGGTTATCAATGCGCCGTATCATGGTCTGCAAAAATTAAGCTTTGCAGTGCTCGGCGTGACACCACTGTCGATTAAGCTGCCATCTATGGCGATTGCCCTGATGACGGCGCTTGGATTGCTCCTTCTATTTCGCTCCTGGTTTTCGCGAAACATTGCGCTTATTACAACGATCCTCGTGACGATGACGGCCCAGTTTCTTTTCTTGGCGCAAGATGGCACACCAGCTATATTCTTTAGTTGCCTCACTGTGTGGCTGCTCTATGCTGCAACGCGCGCCATTCGGACGAAGAAGTTTCTCTCCACTCTCTGGAAAGTGACGGCCTGTGTGCTGGCGGCACTCCTGCTGTATGCGCCACTTGGTATCTATGTCGTTGTTGCCCTTGGAATTCTGGGGGTGTCTCATCCGCACGCTCGTTATACAATTCTGCGCGTGCAGCGCAGCCGTCTTGCTCTGGCAGCCGTCATTGGCCTCGTGGCGATGCTGCCACTTATCTACGCAAGCATCACCAACCATGATGTACTCAAGCAGCTCTTTGGCTTGCCGCTCGAATCGATCAATGTGGGGGCGAACCTTCGCCACCTTGGTGTCACACTCTTTGGGCTCTTTACGTCAAACAAATCGTACCTCGTGCAGCCATTGTACTCAGTCGGTATGATCTTGATTATGCTGATTGGTCTTGCCTCGCTCCTGAGCCACTACTACACAGCACGCAGCTATGCAGCGCTCCTGGTAGGATTGCTGTTACTGGGCGTGGTGATTAGTAATCCACAGCTGGTGACCTCGCTCTTTCCGGTGGTGGCAATCATCATCGCATTTGGCGTGGCATGGCTGATTAACCACTGGTACCAGATGTTTCCGCGCAATCCATATGCTCGGGTGGCTGGGCTGCTGCCTATGACGCTCTTAATTGGTGGGCTTACCCTTACTGGTATCGGGCGCTATGCCGAGACGTATCGCTATAATCCAGATGTTCTTGCTCACTACTCGAGCGACGTTAAGCTTCTTAACGACCAACTCCAGGGTGACAATGTGCGCGTCGATCGCCCTATGACGCTTGCTGTGACTGAGATGGAGCGACCAATGTATGACATGATTGCTCGCTATAACGACCGATTGCGCGTTGTTACCACTGTACCCGAGCAGCAAACTGTCTTTACCGCAACGCGCGCTTACCGCCAGCAACACCGCGACCTAACGCGCCCAGCACATATTATTACCAATGCACGTGCACATGACAGCAACCGGTTTTATCAGTACGAGCCACTATAGGCGTCGTGAGGTGTTTGTCAGTAGGCTACTCACCCCTTAGTTTAGAAGGTTTATTATTTCATCTGCATTGCTTGGTAGAGCTGCACCCACTGCCTAGGCTGAAGTTCTGATGGCTTACGCTCAGGGTTGATGCCAAGCTGGGCTCGCGGCAAGGCAGCAAAGCGCCGCGGCTCGGCATAGTGCTGCGCGACAAACTGGCTGTACGCTGCCTGCTGATTGCGGGGCAGCCAGGGCTCGGTGCGTGGCAAGAGCTCGAGCAATACCGTATCGACGGCGGGTGGCGGCGTGAAATCTGTCCGGTGCAAGCGGTAGCGGATCCGCGCCTGCCACCACGGTGCCAGCTGAGCGCCCAGTGCCGCCGTAAAGTGGCGATCGCTCGGCACAAGCTTGGACGCAAATTGGCGCTGGACGATAAGATAGATCGCCTGTGGTGGGGTGGAAGCAGTAGTGAGCATCCGCACGATATCGGCACTGAGCGCAAAGGGGATATTAGCAAATACTTTATATGGCTCAGTAGGAAGCGTAAGCTGGCGGATATCGGCCGCAATGATGCGGACATGTGACATGGCTGCGGTATGCCTGCGCAGAGCATCGAGCGCACGTGGCTCATTCTCGACCGCTACCACCTGCTGGCAGCGCCGCGCTAAGGCGCTTGTAATGACGCCGCTACCTGCCCCGAGGTCATAAACCGTATCGCGCCGGCGGATGGTACTATGGCCCAGTAAGATAGCCGCCACGCGGGGGCTACGCAAAAAATGTTGGCCATGGCTAGCAACACGTCGTTTCATACTGCTAGTGTAGCAAACAAGCCTATGCGTCGTAAACGCGCACAATCTCGCCTCGGCCTATTCCGTCAGCAAGCACAAGCGTGTATACTAGAAGCAATGGATACGAATGGTGGGATGACGATGCGCTACCGGCAAGCGGCCTATTATACTGTGCTAGCACAGCATGCACTCTGGCGCACACTGCCAGCTGGTCAGCCGTTACAGCCAAGCGATATAAAGCAGCTTTACTCGGATGAGCTCCGGGCAGCACTTGCGGCAGACTTCGCGCTGAGCTTTAGCTTGGCTCAGATTGCGGAGTATGCTCAGTCGGATGGCGCAGCGCCGCTCATTATTACCGATCGCGAGCGATGGGCGGCAGCACGCGCTCATGCGCTCGTCTATGATATGTTACAACCTGGCTGCGATATTACTCGCTCACAAGCGGGGATTGATGTGCTCTGCACGTTAATACACAACCCGCAAACTTCATTGTCTGACGCAATACATCTCTGTGACGCTCGTCTTGGTGGTGCACTCGCTCAGGCAAGCGGCAGGGCACTTGGCCAACCAGAGCAAATGATCTACTGCTTGGTTGATAGCGCGGTCGCCCAAGACGATACCCCGTGGCACCTGGCAAAGCTCCTTAGCCCAGCAGCTGACGGCACGATTATCCCGATCATCCAGCTGCGGCCCAAGACACTGCTCGCTACGCTTTCCACCTACGAGCTGCTTGCACTTTTCATTGGCTATGGGTATGAGCCACGAATCGTTGACTGCACCACAGCCGACCCGCGCCAGCCAGACGCAGACTATACTGCTGCGCTCGCCTGGGCAACTGAGCGCACTACTGCTTTGCGCCAGCCAGCCCAGCTACGCCCGCACAAAATCCGCCGACCACTGTTGCTTGTGCGTACTCCAGAACAGCTTGAGGCGTTACTCGCTGAGCACGAAGCACAAGAGAACGCGCCCGCTCCAGCCGAGCATGATAGTGGCGATGTTCAGCCATCAAGCATTGCCCGGGCACAGGCAGCGCTTGCTCACCGCAAAGCAGATGGTACTGACTCGAGCCAGGCGCGCACGCAGGCATGGCTTGCTCACGTGCTTGCATGGTGTGAGCCAGAGAACCTGTTTGACGCAGCAGGCAATCTCACCTTCGCCGAGACGAAGGCTCTGCCGCACACGGCTGCAGCTCATGCCGATAATGACCCCTCCTCAGGTGCAGCTCAGCTCACCACTACGCAGCCCGCCTTGTCAGCCACGCGACTACGCCGGCCGGCTATTGAGCCCTATGCAGTCGTTGCGACGCCACCTGGCACGAAGCGCAGCAATACGCTTTCTCGCGTTGGTTCGTATCTGGCCGATCTTGCCAAAGATGCAGCGCCAGATAACTTCCGGCTGTTTATAAGTCCGTCGCTGCAGAGCGGTACGCTCGCTCAGCGCTTTGCATCACACCCACGAGCCTGGCAGTGGGGCAGCCAGCCTAGTACAGCGCCGCATGCGTCAGATGGCTATACAATGAGCTACCCAGCAGCAGGTGCGCTACGCGGTATGCAGCTTGGCTATCTCGAGCAGGGGAGGCAAAGCGTCTTCGTTGGAGCGTCCCTACACGAGGACATGAGCGCGGCAAGTCGCTCGTATACCGCAGCTCTATCGAGCCAGCCAAGCAATGCACCACTACCGAGCCTCAACACCATTCTCTCTCATCAGAGTGCCGAGCAGGTAACCAATGCGCTTGATCAGCGAGATGCCCCAACAACGATCTACTTCCCAGCCGATAGCAACTGCGCGGTGGTGACGCTCGATATGATGCTGTCGAGCACGCAGGTAATCAATGTATTGCATGCCAGTGATACGACGCAGCCTACCTGGCTCACCACTAAGGCGGCTCGAGCTCAGATGCACGCAGGTCTTGCTACGTGGAACTTCGCCAGCCACACCAGTCCAGATATTGTACTTGCCGCGTGTGGTGACGTTGCTACTACAGAGGTATTGGCCGCTATTGAGCTCATCGCTCATTCTTGCCCGGCTGCCCGGGTGCGCTGTGTCAATATCTCGAGCCTCACGCCGCGTGGCTTTGGCACACTCGCTCAGCCTGTCTCGCGGCGAACGCTCGCGCGCACGGTAACGACAACCAAGCCGGTGATTATCGCCTACCCGGGCGAAGAACGCTCCCTTGCGGCGACGCTCTTTGCTTATGGGGTCGATAGTCGACAGTTTGATATCCATAGCTTCGGCCTGGCACCGTGCGGCGACACGCTCATGACAAGCCTCATTAACCAGCAGGCTAGCCGCTATGATCTTGCTATTGCCGCCGCAACATGCCTGAGCGCAACAGGCGTTATCTCTTCAGACGATGCCCAGCGTCTCATAGAGCACTGCCATGCAGCGATTGAGCAGTGCCTCACCCACGCACGCGAGCACCACACTGACCACCCCATGGTCACCACCTGGCAGTGGCAGCAAGGGCAGTAGAGAAGCCCCGTGCACCACTCATCGATACCGCCATCACTTCACGATAAATGGTATAATAGACGGTGATGAGAAAACCAACATTCGCAACAATCCAACTCGAAAAGATCGTTGGTGGTGGGCAAGCCCTCGGCACACTTGACGATGGCCGCAAAGCCTTCGTCTGGGGTGGGTTACCGGGCGAGACCGTCACTATCCGCATCACCAAGAAAAAATCTCACTTCGTCGAAGGAGTGGTGACTGAGGTGCTCGCTGCTTCGCCCGAGCGTATCACGCCGCGCGACCCCGAGAGCTACCTCAGTACCAGCCCATGGCAAATTATGCCGCTGGCGAGCGAGCAGCATTATAAGGCAGCGCTGATCGAGGAGGCCTTTGAGTTGCACGATATTGTTTTGCCAGAGCCAATTGATGTTTTTTGCGATAATATACCCTATGGCTACCGCAATAAAGTTGAGCTGAGTTGGTATAGCGACAGGGCAGAGGATGGCACCGAGACGCTCGACCTCGCGTTCTTTCGACGGGGGAGCAAGGGCAAAATTATCGTTGACGGGACGAGCTTAGCTCGGCCAGAGATCAACCAGCTCGCCCGGCAGGTGCGTGACCTATTGCACACCAAGCAAGTGACGGCGCGCCAGCTCAAGACGCTCCTCATCCGCTGCGACCAAGCAGGCAACTGCGTGTGGCAACTCTATACCAAAGACCGCCTAGGCGATGTTATCAGCCCAGACGAAGCTATCACACTGCCAGCCCAGGGCGGCGAGATCATCTACTCCGACCCCCGTTCGCCAGCCAGTCGCATCACCGAGCGCTTGGCATGCTTTGGCGATCCTGTATTGCAGGATGCCATTCTTGGCGTGCCATTTCGCTATGCCACTGAGGGGTTCTTCCAGGTTAATCTGCCGGTCTACGAGCAAGCGCTGCGCGACATGCAGCGGTTCGCCCAGGTGCAGGATGGCACACCACAGCCCACGCTCGACCTCTATGCCGGGGTGGGGACGATTGGCCTCACGATCGGCAGTAATAACGTCACGCTAGTAGAGATAAACGCTGATGCGGTGCGTGAGATGCAGCGTAATATCCACCAGCTAGGCCGCACAAGCCAAGCCAAGGCTGTTCTTGCACCCAGCGAGCAAGCACTAGAACACATTACTGGCGATGCGCTCATCATTCTGGACCCACCACGTGCCGGCCTCCACGCTGATGTTATTGCCAAACTCCTCACCGCCCAGCCACAGCGCATCCTCTACCTCAGTTGCAACCCCGTCACTCAGGCACGCGACGTGGCGCTTCTTGCCACGCACTATGGCATTGCCTATCACCGAGGCTACAACTTCTTCCCCCGTACACCGCACAGTGAGCATTTGGTGGTGCTTGATCGGCTTACGTAGTGGCTTTATATCGCTCTTATAAAAAAGTGATTCTTCACGATTCAGACATTGAGAAAGGAAATGCAAAAATGAGCGCATTCATGATACAAATGCAAGTTATCTATACAGCTCTTATGGCTGGGATGATGCTTATGTATACTATTACTTTAGGACGCTATTTTGATTATATTTTAAAACACAAGATACCTGGCGCATCTCAAAATTGGGCACTGTTTCATAATAATACTCGAGTGCAGATCTACCACACAGCTGTATTGGTTGGCCACGCAATGTTGTCGATAATTTCTCTCGCTACCAACTATACGAGAGGGCCGGCTCCACTCGTGGTTGCAGCGGCTGTTCCATTTCTCATGCTTACCACTCATATGGTAACTGGCTTTGCCAAGGCGGAATTTTTTGTCAATGGTGCGCAGCGATTGGATGATGAGAAGACAGTAAAAACATATCTTGCATGGAATATGCCACTCCATATCACATACACTCTCCTCTATGCTGTATCGGCCGCTCTTTTGCTTACATTGTTATAGGTCTCAATCGTCAAGGATCACGAGGAAATGAGAGAACGTTTATCTTAATTGGCATAGCCAGGTAATAAGGCTATAATAAGTTTTATGCGACGCTCTACCCGAAGAAAGATTATTATCGTTGGAGTTCTCCTTATCACCTACAGTGCTATTACGTACGGGCTTCCCTATCTGCTTTTGGATGCACCGTTCGCACGGGTTAATGCAACTGAGACGCTTAAGCAGCGCTTTTCTCGCGAATATACGCAATCGCTTGATGTCAAATATAGCAAAGGGTCACCTCAGCTCAGCCGCGAAAGCCCAAGTGGCACAGTGCTTGGCTACGTCACAGACACGAAGACACGCCAGAAGCTGCTCCAAGCTCAGCCTTTTGCCGATTGCTCTGGTGGCTGCTCGTCGTGGCAGCCGTATAGTGAATATGGCAAAACATCGCCACTGCTTAGTATCGAGCAAAATTCATCCCCCGACTCGCGCAACATTCTTCGCACCGCAACAGGAGAGGGAGGTCAGTGTGTTGCTCGCTACCGCCCAGAGTCGCACGGTGAGATATTCTGCTTGTCGCCTTCGACAGGGGCGTTTGCATATAGGTATGATGGTGCATCGTAGGGGTGCGGCATTTTGATCTTCATCAATTCTAGCCTCACTCTCCATATTTAGAGGACTACGACAACTTGTTCAGTATCTCCAAACTTACGACCATATAGCCATGTAGGGCCGCCATGCTGCTGAAGCTCAACAATGATAGAGGGTGAGGTAATGGTGTCTCTCGTCGTTTGAAGATATTCTTGCTCACTCATGCCCTGTTGGATGTGATGTTTCCTCTGAACAACGCCATGCTCGTACACTCTCTGCATAATTTCATCGAGATTGTCCGGAATGTAGCGATCTGGCGTCTCTTCTCCCACGTCTTCAGGAGAAGGGGCAGGTCGATTATTAGAAAAATTATCGTTCAAAACGAATCACCGCATTAAACTTCGCACTAATCATTCATTAGGTTTTGATTGCAGGCTTTAATGATGTGATTGCTCAGGTTGATGATTGTCTGTCGATCGGCAACACCCATTACCTCTTGCAGCCAATCCCAGCCTTTTGCGTCGGGCGCATAATCGCCCATCGTGAGCTCGCCGATTGCCCGCGTGAGATCAAACCATTCTTTCGCGGTAAAGGTGATGGTGACTGGCTTGTCGTAGTCGTATTTTTTGCCTGAACTCGACGTTGGGTCAGTAGATGACATATAAACTCCTTTATGGTGTTAGTGTTACACTAAACATATCTCGACTTGCATTTTAAATCAAGTATCATTGCTAGAAACTGGTTGATTTAAGACGTCGTTCTACTCCAACCCATTCCGTATCTCCAGCAAGGATATATAAGAATAGATACACTCATTATACAGGTGCATGCTATCTATACGTCCCTTATGACTGGGATGATGCTTCTATGCTATTCTTTAGGGTATTCTTTATTTATCGCTAGGAGAAGTAGTATTGTCCAGATACCTTCCCAGCTTCTTGGAAATATTTAAGTAATAATCAGCAGAGGAAAGGCCGTGTACGTTTTCCAACTGTCTCCATTCTTCCTCAGAAGGTGCATAGGGGCCAAGTGTCAGCTCGGTAATAAGTCCCATTAGTTTGCTCACTTCTTCGGTCGTTAACACAATCGTCATAGGTTCATCCAGCATAGCGCGTATAATCTTATCGTAGGCTGATCTATCTGTATTGTCTGACATAACATACATTCCTTTCTGATGGTTAATTTATTGTGGTAATTCTAAAAATACTATAAGACCCTCGTTAGTGCAAGCGTGTCAAACTAATTACTTTGCACTACTCAGCACGGGATACCACCACAAAGCGCCGGCCCACACGTCGAGCCCACCACCATTGCAATACAATCACAGGAATGATAATAGCAGTACTGGGCCAGAGCAGGAGTAGGTTTGGCGGGGTGAAGTCGAAGAACTGGCGGAGCGGGCCAACACCAAAACTCACTACTGTTACAAACAATACAGCAAGCATATACAGCATACGCGCAAGGTGAGCCCGCTTATCCAGCTGGATGCCGAGCATGCGGCCAGCCAAAAATACTAGATACACACCGTAGAAGGTCGCCACGAGCACTGTCATCGTTGCTACCTCGCCAAGGCGATCTGGGTAGAGTGTGCGGCCAAGCCAATACACACTAGCGACCGTTAGCCCTGTGAGCACTGCAATTGGTGCCACCGCCAGCAGGGTGTCGTGCCAGAAGCGCCGGGGGTCAATCCGGTGCCGCGGTGAGGGTGGGAAGAGCGTCCACATAATGGTCGGCATCGTCACGAGGAAGATATTCATAAAGGTAAGATGGCGCGGCGCATATGGGTACATAATGCCGAGGGTGAGGGTAATGGCCAGTAGCACGACACCATAAATAATCTTATGGAAGAAGAGCACGCCGATAAGCTCAATAGCCTGCATGATGCGATTACCTAGCTCCATTCCCAGGGGTAGTGACGTAAAGGAGTTGTTGAGCAGGATAATATCGGCAACGCGCCGACTAGCTGGTGCACCAGCATACATCGCGACGCCAAGGTCGGCTCGCTTGAGCGCTAAGGCATCATTGACACCATCGCCCACCATGCCAGTAAACCGCCCTTGCTCTGAGAAGTGAGCGATGAGCCGTTCCTTTTGCTCGGGTAAGACGCGGGCAAAGATTGTGTGGGTATCGGCCGCCTCGGCAAAGGCTGTATCATCGAGCTGGGCAAGCTCTGCCCCGGTGATAGCTGCCTCAGGCTGATGGATCCCCGCTGCCTTCGCGATATAGCTGACCGTCCGTGGGTTATCTCCGCTAATGACGCGAATTGTTACGCCTTGGCCCTGCAAAAATCGCACGGTATCGACCACGCCATGACGCAGACTGTTGCGCAGGACGATTGCCCCCAGCGGCTGACCCGAGCCAGCGGCGAGCTGCTTAAGTGGCACGCTGCTGTCGGCAAAGCGGGCAAGCAGGAGGACACGCAGGCCGTCATTTGCCCAGGCGTCGATTTGGGCTTGCTGAGCTGGCGAGAGCGGGGCAAGCCGTGCCACAAACTCTGGTGCACCTAGCATCAGCGTCTGCACTGAGCCAGCAATCTCGGCCCGCACCCCCGCCATTTTCCGGCTCGATGAGAACGCCATCACCTCTTGGACGTGGGCGGCAGGAGCCTGGTGCGCGACAAGAATTGCCTGGCCAGTCGCATTGCCACCACTGGTTTCGTGCGCAACCAGGGCAGCGTAGTGGGCGAGTTGTTCATCACTGGTCGATGGATCAAACGACGCAGCGTGCTCGAACATAACATCATCACTTGTTAAGGTGCCCGTCTTATCCACGCAGAGCACGCCAAGCAGTGCCATTGCTTCAATCGCTGAGAGCTTCTGGGGCAGCACTTTAGCCTGAGCCAGGCGCAGCGAGCCAAAGGCAAGCAGGAGCGAGCTCGCCAGGAGCAGCCCCTCCGGCACAACGGTGATCGCCGCGGTGATAATCGTCTTGAGAATACTCACGGCCTGCAACTCCGCAACATGGTAGCGCGCAAAGATAAGCAGTGCTAGCACCACTGCCCCATAAGTGAGGACAGTAATGGCACGCTGGATAGCGCGCTGGAGTGGGGTGGGCTGCGGCGCGTACTGCTTGAGCACAGTGCTGATTGCACCAGCCTTGGTGGCGCTACCAACCGCGGTGACGCGAGCGTGAGCTGTGCCCGCTACCACTGTTGTGGCTGCATAGATGGTATCACCGGGTGCTTTGTCTACCGCGGCAGATTCGCCCGTGAGCATGCTCTCGTTCACTTCGAGGCCTTTTGCGTCGAGCACGACGCCATCGGCGGGTAACTCGTCGCCAGCGTGCAGGGCAAGGGTATCACCCACCTGCAGTGCATCGTAGAGCACCTCAGCGACCGTGCCATCGGCCTGGACGACGCGGGCGCGCGGTGCACTCATTAGCTCAAGCTTACGCAGAGCGCGCTTGGCCCGAATCTCCTGCACGGCACCAATCAGCGAATTGACCATAATGACGAACGATATAAACCAGGCATCGCGATACTCCCGCACATAGAGCAGCGCCATAGCAAGGAGCAAAATCGCCAGCACGATGGGCGAGACGAAGTTGCGCCGGATGATTGCCAGATAGTCCTTCATATCGTTATTTTACCTCTCCTCGATGATACTGACACTTCGCGGCAACTCGCCAGCCACTGCGCGCGTCGCTGTCTGCTTGGTAGATATGGCCGTCCTTTACCTCATCAACGAGAATGAGGGCTGGGTTGTATGGCGCAAGGGTGCGATAGTACATAATGTCGCGATCGGTGATGCGCCCAAATCCGGGGAATATTTCGCGAAATTTCTGCCGGCCAAATTCGTCAAAATACTCTGGCTGACCGCGGGGCGGGAAGAATGTCTCAGCGCGCAGGCCAATTCGCACAGCGATCTTCTTAACATCGCCAAGGAGCAGGCGCGATGGTCCATAGACCAAGCAATAGAGCTGGCCGTCTGTCGCAAAAAACACCGATGCCTTGGCGGCAAGCCCCGCGGCAATATTGCGCGCCACCACGCGATCGATCACTAGCTGCACGCCAAAGCGTGCGGCGAGAGCCTTTTGCACATATGCAACATCCATGTGGTTACCAAAGTCCATGATAGATATTATACCGGAATCTCGGCCTGGCCGCTAGAGTCGAGGCGGTGAGTGTGCGATAATGGAGACATGTCTGAACACGAATTTTCGACTCGATACACGCACCTCAATAACCAGCAGCGCGCCGCCGTCGATACCATCGATGGGCCACTGCTCGTTGTGGCTGGCCCCGGCACCGGCAAGACAGAGCTGCTCAGCATGCGCGCCGCCAACATCCTGCGCCAAACAGATGTACTGCCCGAGAATATCCTCTGCCTCACCTTTACCGACAGTGGAGCAGCCGCGATGCGCCAGCGCCTGCGCAGCATCATTGGGGCAGATGCCTACCGCGTCGCCATCCATACCTTCCATAGCTTTGGCAGTGAGGCGATTAATCACCACCGAGAATATTTCTACCACGGTGCATCACGTAAGCCTACTGATGAGCTTGGCAGCTATGAGATTTTGCGCGGTATCCTTGGCAAGCTCGATCACCATAACCCGTTGAGCAGTAAGCAAAATGGTGAGTTTACCTACCTGCAGGACATTAGCCGCAGTATTAGCCAGCTCAAGCAGGCTGGTCTGAGTAGCGCAGAGCTTCGGCAGGTTATCGATGCGGACGAGGCGCTTCTAGCGGCCGTCGAGCCACGCCTCAGCGAGGTCTTTGCCGCTGGGCGGATAAGCAAACCAATGGCCGGCAAGCTCGCTCCGCTGGCGGGCGAAGCAGCTCAGCTGCCACTGCCGCCGTTGCCGCCCACCATTCCACCACTGGCTGATAGCTTCTCGCTGAGCCTCGCTCGGGTGATCGACGAGACGCTTGACAGCGGTAAGACCACACCGCTCACCGCCTGGCGTAACCACTGGTGCGAGAAGGACGCTACTGGGAGCTATGTCCTCAAAGATCGCAAACGCCTCACCAAGCTGCGCGCCCTGGCTGAGGTCTATGATGCATATCTCACCGAGCTGAGCGCAGCTGGTCTCTATGACTACGATGATATGATTCTCCAGCTCGCTCAGGCGCTCGATGCCCAGCCTGAGCTGCGCGCCAATCTAGAGGAGCAGTACCAATACATCATGGTAGATGAATTTCAAGACACCAACCTCGCGCAGCTGCGCATCCTCTTTTCGCTAACGAGTAGCCCCGTCCACGAGGGCCGCCCCAACATTATGGCGGTGGGGGATGACGACCAAGCAATCTACAGCTTCCAGGGAGCAGATGTGAGCAATATTCACCGCTTCCGCAGCCACTACCGTGATGTGCAGCTGATCGTCTTGACGGATAACTACCGCTCTAGCAAGGCTATCCTCACACCAGCCCGCGCCGTCATTACTCAGGGGGGTGATCGGTTAGAGGCGGTGCTTCCTGAGCTTGATAAGACGCTCACCGCTCACCACCAGCCAACCCAGACTGCCGTCAGTCTGGCCGAGCTACCCACTAGCCTAGCCGAACGCCAATGGCTAGCGCAGCAGATTCGCCAGCAGATCGACAGCGGCACACCGCCCGAGGAGATCGCCGTCCTGGCTCGGCGCCACCGCGAGCTGGTGGCACTAGTGCCGCACCTCCAGGCTGCAGGCATTGCCATCAACTACGAGCGGCGCGATAACATTCTCGACAACCCCGTCATCCAAGCACTTGAGCTGCTCGCGCGGGTCATCGACGCCATAGCAGCGGGGGAGTTTCCCACTGCCGATAGCCTGCTACCAGAGCTAATGGCACACCCAGCCTTTGGCTTTGCTAGCCAGGATATTTGGCAGCTTAGCCTCCAGGCGTGGCGCAACCACCAAACGTGGGGCGAGACAATGATGGCGAGCCCGACCTTCCAACCCTTGATGGTGTGGCTCATCCATATGGCGTGGCAGGCGCAGCATCAACCGCTTGAGATGGTACTCGATGATTTGCTTGGTGCCCCGCAGCCAGCCGATAGCCAAAAGACCCAGGCCGCCATAGCTAGTGCGATTACCGAGTACATGACGCAGCAGATGGCCCAATTCGACCAGCCAATTAGTCTCTCTACCGAAGCGGCCCCTGCCGTACCCACCGTACATTACCGCTCACCACTGTACGATTATTATTTCTCGCGCGAGAAGCTTGCCGAGCAGCCCGACGCATACCTTGCCTGCCTTGAGGCCTTGCGGACTCTGCGCAGCCGCGCCCAGGAGTATCGCGGTGATGATGAGACGCTCCGGCTTGCCGATATACTCGATCTCCTCAGTATGCACCGGCAGTTCAAGACGCCCATCACCACCATCCGCCAGCGTACCGAGGCGCATACCGGCCGCATTAACCTCATGACAGCACACAAGGCCAAGGGGCTGGAGTTTGGTCATGTCTACATCATGGGCGCTGTCGATAGCACTTGGGGGCGGCGTGTGCGCTCACCAGTGTCACTCATCACGTATCCAGATAATCTTGCTATTGCTCCGGCTGGCAATACATACGACGAGCGCCTCCGCCTCTTTTTCGTCGCCATGACGCGGGCGCGCGACCACCTAACTATTAGCTACAGCACCCAAGATGATACCGGCAAAGCAACGCTACCGGCCAGCTTTCTCGACGGCGTCGACCTCACTGCAACTACTATCGACATGCCCAATGATGTGCCAAGCCTCACCACCCAGCTCACCACCGATTGGCAGCGCCGCCTTGCGCCAGTTGGCACGCCCGAGCCTGATTTGCAGCAGCTTCTCCAGCCTATGCTCGAGCAGTATAAGCTCTCTAGCACCCACCTTACTGCCTTCTTAGATGTATCGCGGGGTGGGCCCACGGCCTTCTTAACCAACTACTTGCTGCGCTTTCCGCAGGCACCGAGCCCGCATGCTATCTACGGCAATGCCATCCACCACGTGTTGCAGCGTGCTCACACCCATCTTACCGCTACTGGCAAGGTGCGACCGGCTGAGGATATCCTGGGCGACTTTGAGCAAGAGCTTAATCGCCAGCCACTGGGGCCAGAGGACTTCGCGTACTTTAGCCGGAAGGGGCTCGATTCACTGAGCGCCTTCTTGCAGGCCGAGGCGCAGACCTTCCGCCCCGAGCAAAAGACCGAGCTCAGCTTTGCCGGCCAAGGAGTGGTGCTAGGTGATGCTCGCCTTACTGGTACGCTCGATCTTGTCGATATCGACCACACTGCCAATACCATCGCCGTTACAGACTACAAGACGGGCAAGCCCGCTCGCAGCTGGCAGGGCCGCACCGATGCCGAGAAGATTAAGCTGCACAAATACCGCCAACAGCTGATGTTCTACGAGCTCCTTGTGCGCCACTCGCGCGACTATGCGCGCTACGACTTTGCCGGGGCTACGCTGCAGTTCGTCGAGCCAGATAAGGATACGGGCGATATCCACCAGCTTAGCACCAGCTTTTCTCAGGCCGAGCTGGATGAATTCGCTCAGCTCATCGCCGCCGTGTGGCACTGCATTACCCACCTTCAGCTGCCCGACACCAGCCACTACCCAGCCACCTACAAAGGTATCCTTGCCTTTGAGGAGGATCTGCTGCGGCGCATGCAGGAGCGAGAATAGCTACTCGCGCGACCATTGTGTCGCAAGTGTTCGTGCGTTCGCTGTACACCCGTGCTGCAACGCGCTGCAGGAGAGAATTATCTATTCTTATCTTTATCCGATTCTCACAGAGAGCGTACGACTATCTGATTACAATAAGTCCGCCTCGTTTATTCTCTGCTGCAAGTAGTATGCAAGCGAAACGTAAGAACAAAACGAGAATCTCTGCAAGATAAACGCATATTGATTGACAGACTTGCCGTATATTGGTATATATAGTAACAGCTCAAAACTGAGTGGACTCTGTTTTGGCGTCAGATACGCCAAAACTCGAGGCGCTCAGCACGAGAGCGCACTTGAAAAAGGGGTCCACCGATGTCTTTGCCGAAACTTCGGCGGAGAGGAGGTGAATACCTCATGTTTGCGTACTACGCAAAAACAAGCCCGCAGGGCTTGTACACAATTAAAACAAAGTGTCGTCATTGCGACGCCACTTTGTTTGTAGACGGACTGCGGGACTACCGCTGTCCGGCGTGTTATAAGGATCTTTAATCCTTATAACAAAAAGAACGGTCAGCCTCACGTGCGAGGCTGAGAGAGTAGGTAAGTATAGCAGAATAAGGCTATACACCTATCCGTCACTGGAGATATGGGGGACAGGCCCCGCCACGTGTGCTTTGCACACGTCGGCAGGTTCGATTCCTGCTATCTCCGCTACTGGCAAATGCTCCGCTTTTTTCGCGTAGAGCATTGCTATAGCAACCGCCGCAGGTTACCCCTTATCGGGCAAAGAGGGGCAAGGCGGTATCGTTGCCACTTGGGAGGCAACGATCGAGAAGTCTCATGTTGCGTGTTTTTATGCCGCGCACCGTCGTGCACCTGCCACGGAGACTTCTTTAAAACACGTGGGACTCGCGAGATTCACTCGCGCCTTGGCTACCCGCCAGGACGAGCAGAACCGCTTGTAGTCTCTCCTGAGCTCCTGCATCCGCATTATGCGTTGAGGCAGGAGCTTCTTCCTTTTTTAGTGCATAACCGTGGTATAGCTGTAAAATTCAGGCGCTCACTACTTGACAATCCTCACTAGGTAGATTACAATTATCTCTACCCTTACAAGAGGCTCGCCGGATCTGCTCCGGCTTGAGTTTTTGTAAGGAGGTCGGTCGATGGTGACCGACCTGGGATGCCCCGTTTGGTATAGGGGTACGAGAGGTTTGCTTGTCAATGGCGATAAGCATGTGAGGGTTCTCGTAGCAGGTTCGACTCCTGCCATCCCAGCTATGTGAGCGCCCTCCAAGGAAATGCCTTGGAGGAGTCAACCCCGGAAGGGGGGTGATCTATAATAGATCATGCTCACACCCATCCCCCACGTCCGCGCACCCATTACTACGCATGCGGGCGTGGGGGCTCTCCCCTGATCAATTGTGTTATAATAGCTTGATATGACGTCGTTTTGGAATGATTTGCCGCAGCCGTTTTTTGTTTTGGCACCAATGGAGGCGGTGACGGATGTGGTGTTTCGCCACGTGGTAGAGCGGGCTGGTGCGCCCGATGTGTTTTTTACTGAGTTTGCTAATGCGACGGGCTGGGTACACGCTGGTGACAGGGCAATTGCTGGCCGGCTCGTCAGGACGGACGACGAGTACCCCCTCGTGGCGCAGATCTGGGGTGGCGAGCCAGGTGATATGGAGCAATTTGCCCAGCACTGCGCACGCCTGGGCTTTGCAGGGATTGACATCAACATGGGCTGCCCCGCCAAGAGTGCCATCAAGAGCGGGGGTGCAGCGCTGATTCGCAATCCAGACGTTGCGGTAGCCGCTATCGCCGCGGCCAAGACGGCTGGCTTGCCAGTCAGCGTGAAGACCCGCCTTGGCTACAGCACTATCGACGAGTGGCGGGCGTGGCTCACGACGCTGCTTCAGCAAGATATTGTCAATCTGACCGTTCACCTACGCACCAAGAAGGAGATGAGCAAGGTAGCGGCGCACTATGAGCTCATCGATGATATCGTGGCGCTGCGCGATGCGATCGCGCCGCAGACACTGCTCACCATCAATGGCGATATTCGCGATCGGGCGCATGGCATGGCGCTGGTGGCAGCTCACCCGGGCGTCAATGGGGTGATGATTGGCCGTGGGGTGTTTGCCGATCCATTTTGCTTTGCGCCGCACGCCGATGGTGTCGCGCAGGGTAGTAGTTCTCTGGCGCAGCGCAACTTCGCCCTCCTTCGCTACCACCTTGATCTTTTCGACCACTGGCAGCCACGGCTCGGCCGGCCATACGAGACGCTCAAACGCTTCTACAAGATCTACATCCGCGATTTCGACGGTGCGAAGGAGCTGCGCGACCAGCTGATGCACACCACCAGCACGGCCGAGGCGCGGCACGTCATCCACCAGTGGCATGAAGCGATGTCTGTGTCTGAGTAGCTCGTTCTTGCTATGCTTGATCCTCGTATTGTCATGAGGGCCACCTAGAGCGATGGTTCTCTAATGACATGGGCAGGGTAGTGATGCGTGAGGTATCCTTATTCTGCGAAGCAAGAATTATGTAAGCACGGTCACTGTCATGCGTGGGCCGCACAGCGCCATGATAGCAGCGAGGTTGTAATAGAGCATAGCAGTGGTAGCATACTGCTGGGCAGTTAGATCGCCCGGGTAGAGCGCCTCGGCTGAGGGCGCAAAGGCCCATGTGTCGATATTGAAGGCTTGGTACCGCTGATCGAACTCCTGCGCTAAGGCCTGGCGGTCGAGCGTTGTCTTAGTGCGTTGATTCATCACCACTGCTGCCTCATGGTGGTTGCCGCGCAATATATCGGTATGGGCACCAGTGGGCTCAGCACTCTTTGCTAGCTGCGCGTCGACCATTGCCACAAGATCGTTGCCACTAGCCATAACAAGCTTGGACTCATCTGCTGCATGGCGAATGATCTGCTGGTGGGCTTCGTCGCTACTATCGCTACCAAGACCAAGCTTAGTGGCTAGGCTGCGCAATTGCTCACCATGCTGAGCAATGATGGTAAAGATAGCGCCCACCTTGTCGGCTGCTGCGCAGCCAGCATCTTCGCCATGAGCATAGTCATCCCGATGGACGTGCACCGTCGCGGGTATCTGGCCAATCCGCCCCATGACGCGCGCATTCGCTTCATTAATAGCATCGCTATTACCACGTACCAGCCGATCCGTCACTAGGTAGAGCAAGCCACCGCCTGCACCATTTGGCACTGCTTCTACTGTGCTGCCGGGCCGACCATCCATGCACGCGCCAATGATATTCTGCGTTGCTGGCAGATAGTACTCGCCGAGCCGCTGGACAAACTCTGCTGCGCGAGACCACTCTGGTGTATCGAGCTTACCAAGGCCATATTCGTTGCCTAGCTGATAGGATACAACAGACTGCTCATAGCAATCACTTGTCGTCTTCTTATTATCTCGATAATCATATGTCCCCTTTGGTAATGATGGATGGGGAGGATAAAATTCCGTCATTATGCTGCTGCCTCTCTGCGGCTATCTCTGTTATCCTAATATTTTATACGCGGTGCTTGTTGTGGCGTCGGCGCAGGCCAGCCACCTTGAGACGCACGGCATGGCGGTCGACCAGTTGGTGCGCTTTTTCGAGCTCCACCTGGGTGCTAGCATTGTCGCGCTGCTTGAGAGCGCGCTCAAGGGCGGCTTTGCTCTCGGCCTCAATGATGTCGTCACCATGCTCGGCTTCGTCGACCAAAATACGTACCTTTGTTTGGCTAATCTCGACTACCCCACCAGAGATAGCAAAGTACTCCAGCTGGTCGTCACTGTCGTCCTTGGCGCGACGCACCGCCACAACACCCGGCACTGCCAGGGTTACCAGTGGTTCGTGCCCCGGGAAGACCGCAATCTGCCCATCCGGCGTCGGCAGCATCACCTCATACACAGTCTCGTGCAGCTTGCTACCAGTCAGTGTCACAAGTTCTAAATCCATAGCCTTACTATAGCAGAGTAGCAGAGAAAAAGCGAGGTAGAAGACGAGGTGATTTTACTCCAAGCAAGAGAAAAGGGCGGGGAGCAGCAAGCCACATGGCGCTGCTCAACCCGCCCTTGGTGGATAGGGACAACCTGCGAAGCTAGACAGAAAGCCCCCAGGCAAGGAGGGAGATGAAAATCCCTCCAACGGCGGCCGCCGCAATCAGCAGCAGCCCCAGCGCCTTCGGCAGGCGCCGGCCTGCCACGATGGCTCCTCCGAAGAGGAGCCACGTGATATACATCACGAGCCAGGGCAGCTCGTGAACCCCAAATACCGTCCCACCGAAGTGGAACAGCATGAGATAACTGCCAAGCGGTACACCCGCCCAGGCAGCTACTCCAATCACCCAGAATGGCGCAATGCTGCGCGCCTTTCTGGCTTCGCGGCGCATGGAACGACTGTCCCATGCGCTCTTCCTGTTGTGCATGAGAGTTCTCCTTCCATGCAATCTGGGAGCGCTGGTCGCCCCACCACCCTCAAGTGTGCCATATTTGATTGGGTAAGTCAAAGTGTCCGCCTGGCATAAAGAAGTCAGCTAAGCTCCTCACATTCTTATCTCGTCATACTCTTCTCTCTAAGCAGTAGCTACTCATCTCGCATTGGTGCTTAATTATCCATCGCCACAATACACACTTTATGCGACGTTTTTGCACCCACGTATCTTACGATATCTTATCAAGACAGGCTCGCGTCATTTTGTTTTATAATCTGGCTTTCTTACACTCAGCAATGCACTTCTTTTTTATACAAAAAATAGAAAGAATAATTGTTGCAACAGAGAAAACAGAGGCAACACAGCGGATTACGTAACTCACCCTCTTTTATGAAAATACAAGAAAAACAGCAGCCAACACAGAGAGAATATCTCGGTTGGCTGCTGCCGTGTAAGGATGTGCAGAGAGTGCTAGTCTTGCTTCTCGCTCAGTGGCACTGGCGACATGTAGAACCAGTTCTCTGGCTTGTCGTCATACTTGCCACTCAGGATATCCTTGGCATCGCGGATAGTGTCAGCGAGCTTGAAGTAGCTGCCGGGGTTGCCGGTAAATTGCTCGGCAACGTGGAATGGCTGCGCCAAGAAGCGCTGCAAGCGGCGGGCTCGGGCAACGATCTGCTTCTGGTCGTCGCTCAGCTCTTCCATACCCAGGATAGCAATGATGTCCTGCAATTCTTTATATTGCTGCAAGACGCGCTGCACTTCGCGAGCCACCTGATAGTGCTCCTCGCCAACCACCTCTGGGTCGAGCGAGTTAGAGCTGGAGTCGAGCACGTCCACCGCTGGGTAGATACCAATCTCCGTCAGGGCGCGGTTCATCACGATGGTGGCATCAAGGTGGGCAAAGGTAGTGGCTGGCGCTGGGTCGGTCAGGTCGTCGGCTGGCACATACACGGCCTGAACAGAGGTAATCGAGCCCTTCTTGGTGCTGGTAATACGCTCTTGCAACGCACCCATCTCCTGCTGCAGGTTCGGCTGGTAACCTACCGCACTTGGCAAACGGCCGAGCAGAGCAGACACCTCAGCACCAGCCTGTGTAAAGCGGAAGATATTGTCGACGAAGAGCAGCACATCCTTACCTTCGTCGCGGAAGGCCTCGGCCATTGCCAGGCCAGCAAGCGCCACCCGCAAACGTGCCCCCGGTGGTTCGTTCATCTGGCCAAAGACAAGTGATGTCTTATCTAACACGCCAGCATCCTTCATCTCGTGGTAGAGGTCGTTGCCCTCACGGGTGCGCTCACCCACACCAGCAAAGACAGAGTTACCACTGTGGAACTTCGCGATGTTGTTGATCAGCTCCTGAATGAGCACGGTCTTACCCACACCAGCACCAGCAAAGAGCCCAGCCTTACCACCCTTGGTGAGTGGCGCAATGAGGTCGATCACCTTGATGCCAGTCTCGAGGATCTCGGTCTTGTTGGATTGCTCGGTGAGAGTAGGGGGCTCGGCATGGATGGGCGCACGCTGCACATCATCGGCTACTGGCTCGCCATCGATCGGCTCGCCCACCACATTAAACATCCGCCCTTGCGTTGCTTCGCCCACAGGTACGCGGATCGGCGCACCAGTTGCAATTACTGCCTGGCCACGCTTGAGGCCGTCGGTCGATTGCAGACTGATGGTTCGCACCGTTTGCTCGTCAAGGTGCTGTGCTACCTCAAGCGTCAGCGTCTGGCCATCACGCTCGACGTGCAGGGCGTCGTAGATAGCTGGCAGCTCCACCTCGCGGTCGAACTCAACATCCACCACCACACCCATGATCTGGATGATTTTTCCTTGGTTTTTACTCATTCATTTCTCCTCTCGATCATTTCATTATACTTTCTTTGCTCGCAGATTATTATGGCTATCTGGCGTCTTGGTACGATGCTTCTGTATATACCGCATGGTATCACGGGCTGCAATGCCACAGTAAAATAGCAACACCGCAATTGGCACATATGGTAAGAGACTACTGACGACTGGCAGCTCGGCAAACGCCATAATAGGCTGAGCTGGCCAGGCAAGGCGAGCAACATCATTGGCCTGCGCCTCCACACCATGCACAGCAAAGGATACAAGAAAGCCCGCAACATATGAGCCAAGGCCAGCACAAATCACGACTAATAGGCCGGTGGTGACACTTACAAAACTCGCGTTGTGCCGCTGGCCATACCGCCAATACCACAGCCCACCGAGAGCAAACGGCAGCATCAGCGCAAGGCCAAGGAGCAGCCCTTCACTATGGCTAGCAGACAGCATCAGAATACCACCCACGAGAAGCAACACCACACACACAAGTGCATACATGATAAGCGCAGCTATCACGACACGCGCGTAGTGTTTCATCCCATTGCCTCCACACCAGCGCTGATCTCGGTCAGCTCTTGCGTGATGGCACCTTGGCGCTGTTTGTTCATCTCGAGTGTTAGGTCATCGACAAGGCTGGTAGCGTTATCAGTGGCATTCTTCATGGCAAGCATGCGCTGGCTGTGCTCGCTCGCTCGAGCATCAAGCAGAGCTTGGTAGAGCCGGGCACTCACCATGCGCGCAGCGATGGTGTCGAGTACTGCTTGCGGGCTTGGCTCGAAGAGTGCTTCATCATCTGGGATTGCCTCATCGTCATCCACCGCATCGAGCTGCTCGGCATCAAGGCCAGCGGGCAAGAGGTGGATCGTATCAGGGTGCTGCGTCATGCTGCTATAAAAGCGGGTGAATACAACGTCGACCGCATCGACCTGCTTGCTCACAAACATATCGTGTGCAGTGTCGAGAATTGCCCGGAAGGCTGGCCCAGTTGGGCGATCTGGCACATCCTCATACACCCCAACCACCTGCGTATCCTTAAGGCGAGTAACAAACTGCGCTGCCTTGCGCCCCACCGCAATGGTAGTGTTGTCGATCCCGGCTGCATCGTCATCGCGCAGGAGCTGGACATAGCGCTTCAGGACATTGCTGTTGTAGGCGCCAGCTAATCCTTTATCGGCGGCAATGACGATGATTAAGCGGCGTTTGACTGTGCGCTGGGCAAACAGGGGGTGATCGTCGGTCGCACCCTGGCGCGAGAGGTAGCGCAAGAGCCCACGTGCTGCCGTGGTATACGGTGCAGTGGTGCGACTTGCATCTTGGGCGCGGCGCATCTTGCTCGCTGCCACCATTTGCATTGCCTTGGTGATCTGCTTGGTACTCTTAACCGAGCGAATCCGTGCTTTGAGCTGTTGCGTATTGGGCATAGCGACCTCCGTTGCTTACTCCGCAAATTCCTTGGCAATTTCGCCCGCGGTTGATTCTATCAAGTGGGTGAGTTTCTCATCAGCACCGAACTTCTGGTCACCCTTGTTGAGGGTGCGCATTTGTTCCTTAGCTTCGGCCCAGAGACGGCTCAGCAGAGCATCTTGAGCAGCTTTGATCTTCGTGGCTGGCACGGTGTCGAAGTAGCCTTGGCTCACCGCCACAATGCTCACCACCTGCTCCCAGACACTCATTGGCTGGTATTGTGGCTGCTTGAGGAGTTCTGTTAGGCGCTGGCCACGGCCAATCTGTGCCTTGGTCTCAGCATCAAGGTCGCTTCCAAACTGAGCAAAGCTTGCCAACTCGCGGAACTGACTCAACCCAAGCTTGAGGTTACCACTGACACTCTTGAGCGCCTTAGTCTGCGCGGCACCACCAACACGCGACACCGAGAGACCAGCACTAATGGCCGGGCGAATACCTTGGTAGAAGAGATCTGTCTCCATAAAGATCTGCCCGTCGGTGATGGAAATCACGTTGGTGGGGATATAAGCGGAAATATCACCCGCCTGAGTCTCGATGATCGGCAGGGCAGTGAGCGAACCTGCTCCTAGCTCATCACTTAGCTTGGCGCTGCGCTCGAGTAGGCGGCTGTGCAAATAGAACACATCGCCCGGGAAGGCCTCGCGCCCTGGCGGGCGACGCAGCAGCAGGCTCATCTGGCGGTAAGCGACAGCGTGCTTGGTGAGGTCGTCGTAGATCATCAAAGCATGGCCACTATTGTCGCGGAAGTACTCACCCATGGCGGTACCAGCATATGGCGCGAGATAGAGCAGGGAAGCTGGGTCGCTTGGGCTGGTTGCTACCACGATAGTCTGGTCCATCACACCTTCTTCTTTGAGGCGCTCAACCAGGCGAGCAATCTTGCTCAACTTCTGCCCGACGGCAACGTAGACATTCACCACACCAGTCTTTTGGCGGGCTTGGTTGATCATCGTGTCGAGTGCGATTGCCGTCTTACCGGTTTGACGATCACCAATAATGAGCTCGCGCTGGCCACGACCAATCGGGAACATCGCATCGATGCTCATAATACCAGTCATCAGTGGCTCGTGCACGCTCTTGCGGCCCATCACACCGATCGCCTCGCGCTCGACGAGGCCGCGCTGCGTAGTAGTAATAGCTGGGCCACCATCAAGCGGCTCACCGAGCGGGTTCACCACGCGGCCAAGCAGCTCCTCGCCGACCGGCACACTCAGGACCTCGCCCTTGAGCTTAACGCGGTCGCCAGCAGCTACACCTTGGTCGCTGCCAAGCAGCACAGCACCAATTTCATCTTCCATCAGGTTGAGGGCAAATGCCTCAACGACACCTGTTTTGGTCTCGATCTCGAGCACCTCGCTATAGCCAGCGTGGCGCAAGCCATGTACCCAGGCCACACCATCACCCACTCGGGTCACGATACCGACCTGCTCTAGTCCTTCAGAGGCTTCCAGGCCTGCGATCGCTTGCCGCAAGCTCTCGGACAACTCTGTAACTGTTGTTTCAGCCATGTATAATTCCTCTTATTTCGTGCCCGCAAGGGCGGTTAATTTATGTTGGATAGTGCCATCATAGTGCTGGCCCGGCAGAGCAATCTTCACGCCACCGATCACCGACGGATCGACAACCTGGCGGAGCTGTACTGACGTAACTGGCGCAGTGCCACTCTGCTCAGCAAGTGCCGTGACCTCTGTCTTGAGTTGCTTTTGCAAGGCAGCCGACAGTGCATGTGCCGTCGTGACTTCAGCGACAACGATGCCGCGCTCAGCCAGCGCTTCCTCAATCGTTGCTGCCACCACATCGACATCGCGCGTTGCACGGGTGTCAATAAGATAGGCGGCAACTTGACGCAGTAAGGCAGACACCTCAGCACCAGCAGCAATCTGCTCAGCGACATACGCAGCGAGGCGGCGGCGCGAAAAACCGGCCGCCATCAGCGCTGCTCCTTATCAACCTTATCAAGCTTGGTCAGATGCTTCTCGATCAGCTGGCGATCCTTCGACGCATCGACAGTCTCGGCCGTCACTGCACGCGTTGCCTCAACGACCATATCGACCATCTCACGGCGCAGTGCTCGCTTGGCCTCAGCCAGCTCCGTCTGTGTCTGGGTGCGCGCCGATGCTAAGATGCGCTCGGCCTGCGTGTGAGCGTCGTCCTTGGCGTCGTTCACCATGCTCGCTGCCTCAGTCTTGGCAGCAGTCACAATTTCTTGCGACTCGTGGCGGGCTTTCTTGAGCATCGCAGCAGTGCGCTCCTCAGTCTCGTCAGCTGCCTTTTGGGCTTTCTCAGCTGCTTTGAGGCCATCGCGAATCTTCGCATCGCGCTGGTCGAGCATGTCGAGCAGCGGTGGATAGACCCACTTCTTCAAGACCAAGAGCAGCACCACAAATGCCACCATTTGCAGGACAAACAGCTGCCAATCAAGACCAAGTGACGAGAATAAATCGCCACCACCCGCCTCTGTCGATGCAAAATAGTGCAGGGTATTCACGAGTGCGAACTCCTTACATCACCTTGCCGACGATCGCGGCCACAAAACCAATGATAGCCAAAGCATCGATAAACGAGATACCAAGGATCATCATGGTGCGTAGGTCGTTAATCTTCTCTGGGTTGCGGCCAGCCGCCTTCATGGCGTTGGCACCGATCCAACCACACCCGATCGCAGCAAACGCTGCTGGAATAGCATACGCCAGGGTAAATGCGATGTCTTTCATAATTATTTCTCCTTATTTAGTTATTACCAATGTTATTTTGCTCCTTCGGCCACGAGGTTCGCGTCTGAAGAAGTCGAGGTGCTTGAGTGCGTATCTTTTTCCTCATCACCGCCGTGATGCGTAAGCCCGAGTGAAATAAACACGGTTGAAAGCATAAAGAAGATATAGGCCTGGATGCCGCCGATGAATAGCTCGAAGAGATAGAACGGCTGGAGCACCGCTGGCATTGCCACCTGAGTGAGGTAAGCGATCATCGCGATCAAAATCTCACCCGCCAGCACATTACCAAATAGACGGAAGGATAGGCTCAGTAAGCGCGAGAACTCTGCGACAATCTCGAGAATCCCGACAAAGGACATGATCGGATCACGCAAGGGGTTAACAAAATACCGCTTGAGATTACCGACAAAGCCAAGCTCGCGTGCTGCATACACCTGCGCCATAACGATCGTAACGGCCGCGAGGGCAAAGGTCATGTTAAGATCGGCATTTTGGCCCCGGAATAGTGGTGTATGGCCAACCATCACTGGCCCAACAACTGGCAATAACCCCAGCCAATATTGCGCGGCGATAAAGAAGAACATCGTAATGACGAGTGGAGCGACGCGCCGCGTCCATTTCTTGCTGGGGATGACCTGCCCAACGGTGCTATACAGCCCCTCAAAGCACCAGACAGTCAAGCGAGTTGCAAAATTCGCCTTCTTCTTGCCCAGCACCGCAGCACGGGTACGAAACATCAGCCAAGCCAAGAGGACAAGGCCCAATAGGCCAACGAGATTGGCATTAGTAATTGGCCAGCCAGCAATCGAAAACACCTCGTCTGCCTTGACCGAGATGTGTGGCACTGCCGCAAAAAACATCATGTGCGATGACCTCCCTTAATTTGGTGCGTGATGAGCCCCGCTGCAAGAGCAATGCCGACCACCAAGCCAGCAAACATCAGCCATGGCTTGGTTGCAAATTGCCGGTCTGCCCAGACTCCGAGCAAAAACAACCCAATCGTTGACACCGCCATTCGCCAGGTTGTCCCAAGTAGGGTACGCCACAGCACACTAACCACTTGGCTACCGTGCGAGCGGGCATTCTCACGAGACTCCGTACTCATATGGCCCTATTGTACCAGGAGACCCCACAGACGTAAAGAGGAAAGCGATAGTTGGGTATGAATCTTAAATTACCGCCATCTCGCGGCACACTAGCACCATGCTTTCGCTTCTTGAGATGATAGAGCGCACACATAGCTTGTGATGATTGAGCGTGGAGTTGCTTACTTTATATATGACATTGACTTTTATAACCATTTCTCATGGGCTCTGCACAAGATAACTGGCGTCGCACCACAAAGCCGCGTATACTAGAGCTATGCCACGCCGCAACAAAACACCCAAGCACCAGCCCTACCGCCCACCGCGCAGCGAAGCGGCCAAAAAGCGCTACCCGAGCCGTGCCGCCGCCCTGCGCGCCATTGCCGAGCTCCGCAAATATCAGCTGGATGTGCAGTTACGCGCGTATCAATCACCGCATGATGGTGGCTGGTATCTGACGAGCCAGTATACCACAGAGGATTAGCCTCCCTCCTCACACTCATAGAGCTAATGCTAGGAAAGAAGCCGTGCGCCATACGCCCAGTGCGCTTGCCAACCCCACCTCCACCCATGCTATACTAGCAAGAGCGAAAGGGGAATTACATATGAATACAACACCATCGGTTATAGTGTATAGCGCAGAGTGGTGCGCCTATTGCAAAACAGAGAAGCAATATCTCGACAAGCTGGGCATACACTACACCGTCAAAGACATCGAGAAAACGCCTGGTGCTCAGGATGAGCTCGCTGCCAAAACCGGCGGCAAAGCCCAGGGTATCCCAGTCACAGACATTGCTGGCGAGATCGTCTATGGCTTCGACCGAGCTCGGATTGATGAGCTCCTCCGGGCAAAGGGATTATTGCCAGACGCATAGCTTGGCTATGTATCACATTCAACTCACTGCCTGGGAAGGGTAGTGAGTTTTGATATCGCTGCTCTTTTGTACACAAAGAGAGCAAAGCTGCATACGTAGTATACATATGTTGTTCATGCTTTTTTGTTTGACTCAAAAAGATACACTATTGCAACCACATAAGTTGCTGATTTATTATTTATAACAGAGGTGCTATACTAATCATGAGCTACAAATAACACTCATTTTGTGTTAATACCCAAGCTATATTGACTAACTATTGAAGTCCTCACCCAAATCACTCTTTTGCACAGTACAAGTTTCTTGCACCGCAGCTAGCAGGTGAGTTGCAGACATCCTGCGCCTCACATAGTGCGAGATTCTGAGTACATGCAGCCTCAGTCTGCTATGTCCTGCCTAATAGAACTTCACATGGCGCTGGGCATTTGTATTCTTGTTGGCGCGTGGTGTGGGGTTGGTGGTGGTGGTATCATCACCTAGCTGGCCGTTAGAGTTATTGCCCACGGTGAATACTTTGCGATTGTTAGTGTAGACTACTGTTGTGCCATAGCCCGAGCGCACATACGATGCTAAGTTGCCTTGCGTGCCAAGCACGAGCATTTGCTGCGGAGTGGGGTAGATGCCATTAGTGCCGCCACCAATATGCCCAATACCTAGCTGGCCTGTCACATTGCTGCCTGCCCCAAAGACACGGCCATCGCTGGTGACAACAAAGGTGTTAGCATTCTTGGGGTTAAGCCCATTGGAGGTTGTCCACGACGAAACTGCCTTAGCCCCCGGGGGAAGGATGAACTTGACTGGGGTTGGGTTATATACGTGGCGTTTGTAAGCATCTAGATTGGATGTATCGACATAGACGCCATTGCCCAGTGCACCGTTATTGAGGCCAAAGGTCTTGACCTCGCCGTTAGCATAGACCATGGTGGTAAAGTACTGGTCTGTTGTGATGTCTACTACTCCAGACGGCGCGACACGCTCGAGTGTTGGATTATATGGCAAGAATGTTCTGTCTGCATAGTACTCACACGAATTCATCCTCGTCTCGCCACCAGTTGCGATATTGACTTCAGCAACACATAGGCCTCGGCCACCAATGTCGGTGCTATTGCTAAGGTAGACATGGCTCCACGCACCTACTGGGTAGCGAAAGTCGAAGCGCTTGCCATTAGACCACCAAGCGCACCACCGCATACGCGTCTCTTCATTATTATGGCCAGTTGCCTCGACACAGCGGTTTTGGCCTCCACCTGGGTTTGACTCGACTTGCAGGGCGTTATTCGTCCGGTCGAATTGCCACTTTTGGTTTGCAGCAGCACCCGAGCACTTTTCTGTCCTGAGGTTTGCCCCCACCGCCGCCAAGCAACGGTCTGACACCCCCGCACGCAGCCGGAAGGTCGGCACACCCGCTTGGCCATAGTTTGTTTTGCCCGCCGAGTAGACTGCCCCTGCACTATCGCGAATATAGACCGTATCGCCGTCAAAGGCGAGCTGCACTGCCTTGGTCTTGCCAGGCTTGCCAAAGTCACCCAAGCGGACGGGTGCTCGCCGCTCATTGATATCGCCCTGAGCGAGCTGGCCAAACTCATTATTGCCCCAGCCATAGACTGCGCCACTCTCACCAATCGCATAGGCTGTTTTGCTGTCGACTGCCCAGGAGTGGGCATCGGCCCGAATCTTCTCAGGGAAGGGCATCTTGGTTGGCATCTTTATTGTCGGAGCGGTCGAGTTAATGCCGGCAACACCTTTGTCGTTGGAGCCAGCTACATAGACGTTCCCCTGAGATGTTACGACAAAGGTGACAATCCCCAGCGGTGATACAAAGGTCGCAACATTGTCATTGCCAGGCAGTACAAACTGGACGGGGTTTGTTACCCATGCAATAATTTGGCTCGGGTTGCCAATCTGCCCAAAGTTATGCAGCCCGGCACCCCATACCTCGCCATTCTCCGTGAGGGCAAACAGGTTACGACCATGAGAGAGAAAGTTGGTGTACGTACGCACGACGCGCTTGTTAGCAGGAATATTAAATTGCTTGAGCGTGAGTGTGTCGGTAGTCGAACCAACTCCCAGCTGCCCAAAGCCATTGAACCCTGCTGAACGTGGCCGCCCAAACTCGTCGATGACGGTAAAGAACGCACCATTGAGTGTAAAGCCGCCGCCAGCCGCATAACCAAACGAGACACTATCGAGCAGTGCGCTCAGGCCCGCTTGGCCCGCCAGGCGATACTCGTAGCTCTTCCACACTGCGCCATCCGTCGTGCGGATAAGCTCCGTCCGGCCCACCGCTGTAATGCGCTGAATACTCCCTTCGCGGCGCTCTGGCTCGCCCACCTCAAAGGTCGTGCGCACATTGCCGTCCTGCTGAACATACTGGGTGCGACCAGCGACTACTGTACCTTTGCAATCGGTATTGGGCCGCAATTTTGCAGCATCCGACCACTGAGCGAGGTCGTTATTAAGCTCAAGGCATTTACTAGCAAGGACGACGCCACTCTCAGCCGCCTCACGGGCCAAGCGCCGGTAGTGCTGAGCATAGAGCCCCTCGCGAATAGCCGTCGACGCAGACGCCGCCACCAGGAGCAGCATCATTGCCACCACCGATGCCACGATTACCGTTGGCAGGGCAAACCCCGCACTTGATCTATCTTTGTTCAGTCTCATTGCTTCTACAATAGCGTAGATTGCAACCGTAAGCAATATGTTGGTACGAAATTATGCACAGTATAGTGTACGTATGATAGATTCTCATGTCTGGAGCTTACATAATTCTAAAATTAATCAATGCACACTTCGCCGACGTGAAGTAGTAGATAGAAAGATGCAGAGCAGAGAAGTGGAGACTTGTTGTAATGCTCACGTTCACCACTACGAGAGGTGAGTCTACCAAGCATGCGAGCTCTCATAATGCTGAAAGATATGTATTTGAGAGAAGGGGCGTGGAAGTGGTTGATACTTTACAACAAGACTCTCTTACTGTGCCCCGATCTGCACCACCTCACCACCCAACTTTTGCCGGAAGTAGTTGTCGTGGCTGACGTAGAGGATAGCGCCAGTATAGCGCTCCAGTGCCGCCTCAAGCTCTTCAATACTGGGCAGGTCGAGGTGGTTGGTCGGTTCATCGAGGATAAGCAGCTGCGGCTCATTAGCGAGCATGCTAATAATTTGGAAACGCGCTTTCTGCCCACCACTAAGGCGAGCGAGCGGCACATCGCCATCGGTCTCGGCAAAGAGGTAGTCGCTCATCAATTGGCGGAGCTTGGTCTGACCAATTGGCAACCCGCGGTCGAGGTGCATCTGCTCAATCGCCTGAGTCAGTGTGAGGTCAAGATATGTCGGGGCAATCTCTTGCTCATACACACCAATCCGAATATGGCTATCGAGCTGCAGCGAGCCACTATAGACAATTGGCGTATCGCTACCTCTGTCTTGCACCAGATTTTGCGCGGCGAGCAGTTCTCGAATAAGTGTCGTCTTGCCCGCACCATTACGACCACGCAGCTCCACAGCTTCACCCTCACGCAGATCGATATTCACCCCCTCAAACAAGATCCGTTCGCCATAGCCCAGCGCCAAATCTCGCACCGCTACTAGCGTGCGCTGGCTTCGCATTGCACCATCGCGCATACTCAGGCGAATCGTCCGCGCCTTAAACTTCTGGTAGCGATCAGCCGCCTTATACTCCAGCTGCGCCACATTGTCGCGATCAATCCAAAACGTTGGCTTCTCAATCTGCTCGAGCTGCTCAAGCTCGGCCATAGCCTGCTGCTCACGCTGCTTAAACTGCTTGATAGTACCAGGGTCACGCGCCCGCTCCTTCATCCGGCGAAATTGCACTACCTTATCCTTCACATTAGCAATCCGCCGCTCAACCTGCTCATACTCATGCATCGCGTTGCCCGTTGCCGAGGCATTTTGGCGCAGGTAGGCATCGTAGTTGCCCCGGTAGCTGAGGGCTGTGCCGTCTTTTATCTCAACGATCCGATCCATCTCTGCCAGCACATCTCGGTCGTGGGTAATGACGAGCATTGCTTGCTTCGCGCCCTTGAGCCAGTCTACAAACTGCTTCTTGGCGACATAATCCATATGGTTCGTTGGCTCATCGATCAGTGCAAGATCAGCCTGGGCGTGCATGATCTTCACCACCTCCACTAGGCGCTTCTGCCCACCACTCAAGCTCGCCAGATGTCGCCCACCATAGCCTGCCATTTGGAAGTTCTTTAGCTCCTCCGCCACTAACTCCTCAATCTGGTAGAAGCCCTTTTGGCCAAAGCGCTCCAGCGCTGCGGTATATGCCTCGATTTTGTCCATGTCATCGCCCATCGTCTCGGGGTAAGTTGTGATGATATGGCGCAGGCGCGCATACTCCGGCAGGCCACGCAAGATATATTCGAGCACTGTGATATCTCCGCTATCGTGGTGCTCTTGGGCCGTCGCTACCACCACACTGCCACGCTTGAAGATAATCGAGCCACTATAGTCATCATCTACCCCTGTTAGCATACCAAACAGTGTCGACTTGCCCACGCCATTGCGTCCCACAAGGCCCACCTTCTCGCCATCATTCACACTAAACTTCACATCCGTCATCAGCGTCTTCGCCCCAAACGACTTCTCAGTAATGGCAATATCGGCAATCATAGGGGATATTATAGCATGGCGAGTTATATCCTTTGCGGGCAGGGGGTGAGTTGAGCACTCCGCATTATTATTCTGTTATTTTTACGACACTCTTTCCATACATTTAGCGGTATAATGGTCTGCAGACACGCTAGAAAATAACAGAAAGGATTATTTGTATTATGAAGGGCGAGCAACTCGCTTTTGTTAAAGATGACAGTATTATGCACGCAGATTGCGACAATGTTATCATATCCTATGGTTTGCAAACAGCACTCTTTCCGCGCAATATCCCCTCATGCGAGATAGCGCGGCATTCGCCAGATGAGCTGCAATTTATGGCAACGAACGAAATGCTCGACGAGGCCAATATTCATTTTACGCAAGAAGAGCAAGCGACACTATCCAAGTTCATTGATCCGATTGCTGATGTTGATAAACTTATGGCAAGCGAACTTGCTCAAGAATGTCTGCTTATCAAAGGGAGGAACGGGACACTGAATGACATGATTCAGCTCATCGAGGCAAGTCTTACAGCAGATAGCAAAGCCGACGCTAATATCTACACAGCAGAGTAGCTAACAAACCTCTCGCATATGCGAGCGACTGTGACAAGAAACTTCAGAGGCTACAATATCCATCGCTTCTGCTACAATAGAAGAGACGTATGAGCAAATCCCATTCTACCAAGCCACCAGTACCAGCTATTGTCAACCGCCGTGCGCGGTTTGATTATGAACTGAGCGACGACATAGTGGTTGGCATGAACCTGACCGGTCTAGAGGTCCGCGCCGTGCGCGAGGGCCACGTGCAACTCAAGGGGGCATATGTAACGATTCGCAATAGCGAGCTGTGGCTCAATAACGCCAGCTTCTCGCTGCGGCACAACGAGCAGGGCCAACCAAATGCCCGGACAGTCAGCACGAGCGCACGCAAGCTTCTGGCGAAGCGACGCCAGATCGAGCAACTCGCTGCTCGCAAGAAGGACGGCTATACCATCGTCCCCACGAAGCTCCTCACCAGTGGCCGCTACATCAAGCTCGTCATTGCTCTCGGTAAGGGCAAGAAACGCTACGACAAGCGCGAAACCATCAAACGCCGCGATGTGGAGCGAGAGCAGCGACGAGCGGTGCGGCGGTATCGCTAGTAGAATCTTAAGAGAGCCTAGGTTTCTTCGAACTGCAGTACTTGGCTCATCATACACACTAGAGAAAAACAAAACTCACTACATAATCGGTAGTGAGTTTTAATAGACATTATCTACTCTTCTTCGAGCGCATTATGGCTGGCAATGAGCGACTCATACAGCGCTACAACTTTCTTCGCCATCGTCACAGAATCAAACTGGCGCGCTACCCTCAGTGAACCACGAGACAATTGCTCGAGCTTATCAGAGTGAGTAAAGAGATCGTTGAAGACCTTAGCAAAGTCTTCACCCTCAATCCCATCGGTCAAAATTGCATTTTTCTTCGTCAAACCCTCGGTCATACGCTCATCGCAGTAGACGATCGGCAGACCGCTTGATGCTGCTTCGAGGAAGGTCATCGGCTGGTTATCGAAGTGATATGACGCCAGCGAGAAGACATCAGCTTGCTTGAGCAGCGCGGCCACCGCCTCGCTTGGCTGCATCCCGGTAAAGATCACCCGCTCTGCCACGCCAAGCCGCTCAGCACAGGCGCGCAGCTCTGCCTCGTATGGGCCACCGCCGACTAGCACGAGCTTGACGTTCTCATCTGAAATATGCGGCAGAGCTTCGACAAGTGCCTGCTGGCGCTTCTCAGGGCTCAAGCGCGCTACTGAGATAATAAATTTATCGTTCGGGCCTTTCGTAATAGGCGAATCTGCCGCCGAAGCATCGTGATAGCGCTGGGTGTTGATGCCATTGGGAAAAACGTGGCATGGCGTGGTGAGACCGCCATCCTCCACCAATATCTTGGCTAGGTGCTGCGACGGTGATATGCAAGCATCACACTGGTTGGCAAACGCCGCAGTAAGACGCCAGCCCTGGCGAGACAGCATATCGCGGATCGCACTCTTACCCATACCATGGAGCTGCTCACGCGAGGTGACTGGCAAGATCGGCTTCGTCCGGAAGACAACAGGAAAGGCGACCGAGAGCGCAATCACCCCAGCCGTCACCATAAACGGATAGTCGTCGATCAGCTCGCTATAGAGCGTGTGGATCGTCGTGACATGGGGGATCCGCTGCCGCTTAGCTACACTGTGGGCCAGCACACCCATATAGAATTGCATTTGGCTGTGGACGATGTCGAATTGGTAGTCGTCCAGCTTCTTGGCTAGGCCAGGGTAGATGACAGCTGTCTCGCGCTTGTCGAATACATAGTTCTTTGACGATGGCAGGCGAATAACATGGTCATCGTGGTCGTCATAGCCTTCGCACTTTGGCGCAACAATGTACACCTCATGGCCCAGCGCCTCAAGCGCCTGCCTCAAATTAACCGTGGACGTCGCCACGCCATGGACTGATGGCAAATAGTCATCAATAAAGATTCCGATTTTCATACTTATGCCATTATACAGCAACGGAGAAAAACTGACAAATCTACAGTTTTATGTATAAAATATGATACACTAGTGTCATATGCGAATTTGTTTTGTATTAGACTTTCCCGTTAGCAATATGGGAGGCGTGGTCACGTCTACAATAAGCCAGATACAAGCCCTAAACCAAGCAGGGCACACAGTGTATATATTAGGTAGCCAAAAAATCGATGGTGCAATTAATCTTCCTCTTAAGCCATCTTTAACCCTTAGAATACCAGGTACTCCATTCACGTTACCGTGTTACTATAATTCAGCTCAACGTCGAAAAAAGATCCAAGAGCTACTACTTGATAATGATATTGACTGTGTCTGGCTGCAGTCAGAATTTACATTAGCCTGTATCACACAGGATGTTGCCCGCAGTATTAATATCCCCGTCCTATTTACAGTACACTCTATCTTCTGGCAAATTAAAAAAGTACCCTTATCAAGAGTAGTAGCTTTATTTATGCGTTATATCATACGCATGTATTGTCGCCGACGCGTATCACTGCATCGAAAAACAACTGGCACTTTAATTGAGCGAACTTTAAAATCTCTCACACTATCTGTTGCCGCCTCTGCAGATGCGGTTGTATCGCCGTCACAACATCAATACTGCACATTACACAAGCTTGATAATAGCCTTCCTCTCCATCACATTCCTAATCCCTTTTTCTCTCGGGCTACCACAGCACCTTATACTATTGACGCTTTGTCTCCGGATAATAAGCTTCGCATTGCATGGATAGGAAGGTGTACTCCAGAAAAACGCCCCTTAGAATTTTTGGCAGCACTCGCACAGTGCCCGCCAAAGTATGTTCATTGCATAATGATCGGTGATGGCACTTTACTAAATGACATGCGCAAACAATATGGTCAGCTACCTCATATTGACATTGTTGGATTACGCGATAATGACGCAGTAATTTCAGCTATCGATGGGTCGCATATTGTTGCACTCTCTTCATATCACTTTGATAATCAGCCAATGGTTATCGCAGAAGCTATTTGTCGTTATCGACCAGTACTCTATTGCGATGAACGACTTACTTCTGAAGGTTTACAGAAAGCCGGTATTCTTACAGGCGACCCATCCCCTGAAGCTATTGCTCAGAGCATTAAAAAACTTATTAATCACCCCACACAACTGATTACGCTATCTCATGCCGCAGTAGAAGCAAAAAAGATATTTACACCAAAATACTATGCGTCAACTGCAACCAGCTTGATCGAGGATCTATGTCAAAAACCATAGCCTCGAGATGATCAGTGGTCTTGTTTGCTGACACTCGCATCAATAATATCCGAAATTCCTTCGATATGTATGAGATGTCCGCATTGCGGCACCTGGACAATATGAGCTGAATACCCCCACTTTTGAAGGTACTGGGCTGCTCGTGAGCCAGCTACTCGATCTGCGTCACCATACATGATTACTGTCTGGCTAGCTAGTTGCTTAGAAAGTGGAGAAAGAAAAGGGTTACTGCGAATATTGGCAGGCATTAGTATCATTTCAGCATATCGGTGGTTAGCTTGAGCTCCTTCAACGGCTATACATTCGGCTACATATTGACGATAGTCAGTTCGTCGCCATTGTGCAAGCAAAAAACGAATTCTTATACTAAGTAAAAAACGATTCGTATAGTATATCTGTCGCGCAATAGCATCAGGCACACGCGAAAAGAGACGATCGACAATACTGAGTACAGGATGGATAAGAGGGATCGGAGCAGCAAGGATAATGCTTGTTGTTGGCGGTAATGTATATCTTTGTGCATAAGCTAACACCACACTAGCCCCAAATGAATCACCCAGAAGCAATGTAGGCTGATGTTTTGGACATACTTCTTGCAACACATCATGAAGCCACCGAGCAAGACTACTCATGTCATCAACAGGAATAGGAGTGGAGCCACCGTGCCCAGGCAGATCAATTACTATTGTCTGAAAGTTTTTTTGCCGATACGCATCAGCCAATAGCAACATAGAGTAGCTTGTTCCAGTCAAGCCGTGTATTATGACACACACCTGGTTACCCCCCTCTGGTTGCACCTCTCGATAAGCAACTACGTTACCGTCGGCTAACTCTAAAGACCGTCGAAAGAAGTATGATTCGATATGTTGAAATGTATTTGTTCTGCTTGTCATGGTTTTTGATTTACGACATCATCAATTAACCTTCTGTATATTGTTCGATACTGATTAATCGTGTGCTCCTTCGAATGATAATGCACAACCCACTGTTGTGCATTCCGGCTCATTTTTTGGCGCAACTTATCATCATCCAATAAAATGTTTATCTTAGCGGCGAGATCCTGACTGTTAGGATAGCAAAAACTAAAGCCATTCCCACCACCATTGAGCAACTCAGGCAAAGCCACCTGATCTGCTACAACTATTGGTGTCTTGCATGACATAGCTTCAAGTGCTGCAATACATTGCAACTCTGCAGGACTTGCTATCGCAAAAATATCAGCCTGTTGCAACAACACACGTTTCTCACTATCAGTTACATAGCCAGTAAAAATACAACTATCATCTAAGCCTAGCCGAACAACCTGAAGCTTGAGAGACTCCGCCTCTAACCCTTTGCCAACTATAACAAGTTGTGTATCTCTCCTGCCAAGAGCATGCATTGCATCAATAAGTAGATCAACTCTTTTTTCACCATCAAGCCTCCCAACATAAATTATAGTCTTTTTTTTACTATCTAATCCAAACTGCTCAATAATCTTCAGCCTAATACTTTCTCCCTCTGGCTTACCAATACTAATATCAACACCATTCGATATTGGAAGGGTAGGGACGGTAATACCCGATACATAATCCAACGCTGTTTGTGTTGGTGCTGTTACAAAATTCGTTCGATTGAGTTGCCTCACTGTGTACCGCTCAGCTCTTTGACCAATCCATCGTGCAAGTCGCTTATACTTCATATTCATCTCAAAATTCAAAGCAATTGCGTGTCCTGTTGCTATAATCGGAATATGGTATCGCTTCGCTTGGCGTAGTACTGACGCATGCAGCCAAGTAGATGGTATAAGCAAATGAATAATATCCGGATGATGCTGATAAAAATAATTCCTCACTATATAATTCGGGAATAATGTTAGTCGATTATTCTCTTTATTGACAAATGACCTTACTGCAGGAAGTCTGATTACCGTTGCACCATTAGTAGTATCAATCTCTTGATAGGTACGACAAAACAGCCCCTTGGGTGACCCTGTTATAACTGTCACTTCATCACCTTGTGCGATCAAACCTTCTATGAGAGTGTCTACTGCTGTTTGGATTCCTCCAATACCAGGGCGATACACTTCTGTTACAATAAGAATCTTCATATGCTGATAACTACCACGCTTACATGATACAGTTTGATATTTAGGGCTAAATATGGAGTATTAATCCTATCGACTCAACTTCTAGAGAGAATTCATCCGTTACACCTAACCTTAGTGTATAGTATAACAGATATTTTTTAGACAAGAGTTATTACTTGAGATAAAACAATAGTCAAGGCTATCCTCATTAGTAGATTGGGTACGCCTTGTATTATATTCTATCATTTCAGCCGTACAAAATATTACTATTAAACGACCAATCTATTGCTATCTTACATACTCTCAATCAGATTACTACGTCTGTGCTTCTAGGTAAAGTTCGCAATAGATCAGACTACCTTGCGCTTGTGTGTAATTACATACCTCGTAATATACCAGTATATCACTATCTGCTATACTATCCTTATGAATCTCTACTCCTGGAACGTCAACGGTATTCGTGCGGTGATAAACAAGGGCGAATTTGCCCGCTTTATGGCGGCGCATAACCCCGATATCCTGTGCCTGCAAGAGACAAAAGCACAGCGCCAGCAGGTGGAGCTGGACCTGCCGGGCTACCACGAGCACTTTTATAGCGCGGCCAAGAAGGGCTATAGCGGCACGGCAGTCTTTAGCAAAACCGCACCGCTGCAGTGGCGCGATGGCCTGCCAGCCGAGCTGGTAGAGCAGTTCCAGCTGGCGGCAGATAGTTACGGCAGCCCAAACGATGAAGGCCGCGTCATTACAGCGGAGTTTGCCAGCTTTTGGCTGGTGACGTGCTACACACCCAATAGCAAAGGGGACTTAAGCCGGCTCGCCCTGCGCGCCAAGGCCTGGGACCCCTGTATGCTGGCGTACTTACAGGGGCTGGAGGCCGGCCAGTACGGCCCAGCCAAGCCGGTGCTGTACTGCGGGGATATGAACGTCGCCCACCAGCCAATAGACCTTGCCAACCCACGCGCCAACCGGGGCAAGCATGGCTTTACAGACGAAGAGCGCGCTGGCTTCCAGCACTACCTAGACGCTGGCTTTGTGGATACCTTCCGCGCTGCTCACCCCAGTCAAACCGATGCCTACACCTGGTGGACACACTGGGCCAACGCCCGGGCCCGCAACGTAGGCTGGCGGATCGACTACTGGCTGGCATCACGCGCAATCGCCCCGCGCATCACCAGCGCCCACATCCACGCCAGCCAAATGGGCAGCGACCACTGCCCGGTTAGTATTACAGTGGATGAGCCTGTAGCGTAGGTTAAGGTCGTGATAAGCGCACAACAAAGCCTTGACGCACCCCTCATATATTGATATATATTAGCTTCTCGCAATCCAGCGAGAAGTGAGTCTAGAAGAGAGGGGAGGTGATCTCCATGATCGACGGATGAACAACCAGCAGAGGGTGCGCAAGCACACGTTTGCACACCCTCTGCGCCCTAACTTCCTATCTCCTTCTACCCAACCTAGTCGTCAGCACTACTCTCACCAGAGTATGTAAAGCTCCTAGGTTGGGCTTTTTCTTTTTCACGTTTTTCACACGCTCCAGGCTGCGCCAGTACTTCGACATTGTATATTAAAGATCGCGGCGCACTAATGCAAGCAAGATATCACTTCAGCAGCAATGCATAGCAAGTACCACCTCCTTCGCGGTATAATAGCTCTATGCTGAGTATTTTCTCCCTGTATTGTCTCCACCCATCAGAGCGAGGTGACTGCGCATGAACATCCCCTACTGGCAGCAGCAAACGCCGGCCAAACCGCTCTACCCAGACATCGCCTGGAACAAGCCTCAGCAGCGGGCGCAAGCGGGCAAACTAGGTATTATTGGCGGCAACCGACTGAGCTTTCGTGCTATCGAACATAGCTATACCACTGCGCTCACTACAGGGGTAGGGCAGGCGCGCGTAGTGCTGCCAGATGCCCTACGTGGCACTATTCCTGCCAGCGTGACAGATACGATTTTTGCCGCAAGCAACAGCAGTGGCAGCCTAGGCAGCGAAGCCTGGCCAGAGCTGCAAGCCCTCACTGGCTGGGCCGACGCACTCCTCCTCATTGGCGACGCAGGCCGCAACAGCCAGACTGCCATTGTCTATGAAAAGCTCGTGAGCCAGACTGCCACACCACTCATTATCAGCCGCGACGCGGTCGATTTGCTTATGCCAAGTGCCCCGCAGCTTGCCAGCCAGTCAAACATCATCATCGTCGCATCATTCTCACAAGTCCAAAAGTTCCTCCGCGCCCTGTACTACCCCAAGATCCTCACCTTCCGGATGCCGCTCCTCCAGCTGGTTGAGACGTTGCACAAGTTCACCATCACCTATCCACTGACCCTCGCCACCTTCCACGCCGACACCATCCTCATCGCTCAACACGGCACCGTTACATCAACACCGTGGTCGCAGCCAATGGCACTTTGGCAAGGCACTGTACCAACACGCATTGCCGCATACACTATGTGGAACCCAGCGACACCCCTCCAGGCAGCAACAGCTAGCCTGCTAGATGGGAAGGAATAGGTATCAGGTATCGACTCCGGAACTTTTGTTATAGCTATTTGTATTTTCTTCTTCATCTCTTTGGCTAGTGAAGGGAAGTATAAGAGTCGCTCAAGCCCTAGAGCACGAGCAACATTTCTATGATCTGCTTTTTGCTTGAATGACAAACGACAGGCATATTTAAGCACGATAAATATACCGATGAGACCACTTCAAGTAGTGGGATTTTATATCCTACCAAACCAATACCGAAAGGGAAGAGCGAAAAAAGAGATTTGCACGCGATGCACAGCGCTATTATTATATTGTTCGCTTTTTGTGTTCAGATCATACGAAGCACAAATCATGAACAAATGTTTGCGTCACATGAGCCCACGACCTCTGTTATTCTGCTGGACAAAAAACTAGCACAAGCATAAAACACCGCCAAATACTATATCAAACTCTCTTATTACATGGCGTGCTATACTTGCACGAATACCAGCATTATATATCTTATTTATAGAACATAAATAGCACTATTATACTGGAAATCAAGTACTCATACCATGTTTTGCTGTAATATTTAGCGTATCAGTCATAGTAGATCGCCTATTTTCTCTTGCACTATAGAGTAAAAAGCAGCTGAGTATTATATTTGTTCGCACTAGTTTGTGTACTGCGTCAACTATGATACATGAGTAATGAGCGTGTTCAGTGCATCCTCATACTGCTCACTTTGTTTTGTGTGTTGCTACGCAGTCCATCACTTGCCTTATTCACCACCGCCCCAGCCTGTATGAAGATCCCATACCGCGTAGAAAGCATCTCCTATCCAAGAGTATAGTGGGATAGAGTAGGGGGTGTAGATGGAATACCTTGAGGAGACATTGGACACCGTCATCATTAGCTGAACTATATCTACAGAAGCTAACTACGGCCTATATTAAGCCTCTATTGAGGAGGAGTGAACCAATCAAACTACTCGTGTTACCATCTAGAAGCTACGATGTAAAACATATGTTTACCTACCTTTCTCTATTATTCCAGCAAAATATATATCCTGCCACTGACTAGCATAGAGCACCACCAGTACAGGAAGATCAGACAGATTGCACTCACATATGCGTGACCGGCCTTCTCTTGCGGCCTAGGAGTGGCTGAGAGGAAGAGACAGAGAAGCTTAATACGTCTCATCAGAGCAACTCTCACTCCACAATCCCACAGATGAGACCAATCAAAAAGAAAAGAGGACGCGCAGCTTATATTGGGCCAATCGGTTCCCTTCGAAAACCAAACCAATAAAAATCACCCGTCCATGCAAAACGGGTGATTTTTGGTTATCCGCAAACGGTTATTTATTTGCGGTGGCGGCTTACGTAGTAAGCGGCACCTGCAGCAGTGAGGCTACCAATACCAGCCAGCGGCAGGAGGGTACCGCCCAAGCCGGTGTGTGGCAACTCAACTACTGAAGGAGGAGTTTGCTCACACTTCGACATGTCGGTGGTGTAGTCATTGCTTACTTCGTTGCGGCGAACTTCGACGATCTTCTTGTCAGAGATGCGGCAGACCTTGACCTTGTCGCAGTCAGCAGTGTTCTTTGAGTGCTTCTTCTCGTCGAATTCTTTTTCCTTGATGGTGACAATAGCACCAGTCTTCAGCTCACAGACCTTCATCTTGTCGCAGTCTTTGACGTTCTTTGAGTGCTTCGTAGCGTCAAATTCACTTTCTTTGATAGTGATGATGGTGCTGCTGCTCAGCTCACACACCTGGATGCTTGGCTGAGGTGTTACCTTGATAACAACCTGGCAGTCCTGGCTGGTCTTCTCAACGTTGGTGCTACCACCTTCGTTGCCAACCACGGTCATCTTAACGGTGTATGTGCCTTCTTTGGCGTAAGTGTGGCGAACGGTTGCGCCGCCGGTGGCAGTTTTGCCGTCACCAAAGTCGTACTTGTACGTAGCGATCTTTGCACCTTCCTTAGCGGTTGCCTTGGCGGTGAATTGGTACTCGTTGCGCGAAACCTGGGTAGCTTGCAATGCGTCGCAGGTCAGACTTGGCTTAGCTGGTGGGGGAGTTGGGGTGCCCCAGGTAGGGTTACCACAGTCCTTGATGACACCAGCGATAAACTTACCGTTGTTGTCGAACCATGCGTAGATGTTGAAGGTTGTCTTGCCCAAGATGAAGCTGTCGCCCGTTGGGTACTGGTAGTATGTGTGGCCACCAGCAGCGCGTTGGCCTTCTGGCTTCTTTTGGTTGGTGCCAGCCTTGGCCTGCAGGGTACGAGCACTTGTGGCAACAACCCGGCCGCCAACGATGATGTTACCGTTAGCATCAACCGTACCTTCTTGCATGTTGGCACCGTTGATCATTTGTTCGGTAATACCGAACTGGGTGTAGAGCTGGCGGATTTCTGCACGGCTCGAGTAGGTGCTGCGCAGGGTTTGTACATCCTTCGTGCCGCACTCTACGACGTTAAATTTGCTACAACTTGTTGAGATCGCTGCCGATGCTGGCTGTGCTACCCACAAGCTACCGATTGCTGCGCCGGCGACAACACCGAGTGCAACAAACGATTTTGCTAGTTTGTTCATTTGTTTTCCTCCTCGTCATTAATTAGACGTTATGTGTTGAGGTTATCATGTCCTTTATTTTTTGTCAACAATACTTTTTCATATATTGTGCTTATGCTTAAATCTATATTTTGTGAATGTTGTTCTACCATAAAAATATAATTATAGCCACTGTTATATCGTCATTGCGTGCAAGCAATGTTCGATGGTATTGTGTTTACAAACATATATCGTACGATTGGTGCTTTCGCCTGTTGGGCGGCTATGTGATATTGCTCGGCTTTTTGCCATATTTTCTCTTGCTTGTTTATCGCCAGTTGTCTAATCATTTAGGATGGGCGAGGAGTCGTATTGAATGAAGAGAATGACCACATAGGCATGTCTCCATAGAGCCTTGGGCAAGAGGCTAGTCAAGTACAGCGCAATCTGCTATACTAACGGAAGTTGCAGGATAGGGCTGTAACTGATCTTACACACGCCGCGGTGGTGGAATTGGTAGACACGTCAGACTCAAAATCTGATGTCCACTCGGACGTGCCGGTTCAAGTCCGGCCCGCGGTACCAGTGTTTATTCAACTGTTTTCCGAAAAATAAGCCGCGATGTCGGCTTATTTTTTTGATTAATAACTCTTATTTTTCGAATATATCGGTCTCGAGAGCGTGAGCACGGGCAGGTAACTTCTTATCGAGGGCAGGCTTTGAAACGCAAGCGATATATTGGTATATCAAAGCTAATATTGTATACTGGAAGTAGTTATGCAGCCACAAGATTCGTCACGCACAACATCACGAGGGCACTCATCATCGCAGAGCCGCGATGCACGGCTTAGTGAGGTGCGTGGGCAAATTGATGCACTATACAATACGTCAAACAGTAGCGGCAACACAAACCGCCCAACTATGCAGCCCATCATTGGTAATGCGCCGACTCGCCAGCCAGCGCCCAGCACGAGCACCAAGGCGGCTACCTTCTCAGTTCCAAACCTTGCGAGCAAACCAGCCAGCCATGCACCAGTGGTGCGGCACGCAGTAGGCGGCGCTCAGCACAGCCAGACGGCTTACCGTCCAGGTGCGCACGCGTGGCGTCAGAGCCAAGCGGCTGCAGCGTCAAATACCCACTCAGCACCCACGACTCGTGAGCGCGATATCTCATCTATCACGCCGCGTAGCCGCCCACAGGCGCACTACATTGGCACATCGGCGCAATCCCAACCCTCACCAACTCGCACAGCCACTTCATCAACAGCTGACGCGCAGCAAAAACCCTCATCTCAAGACAACCACACCGAGCAGCCAGCAGCGAGCGCGCATCAGCCGCAGCAACCGGACAGCCAGCGCCCTGCCGGTGCACCACGCCAGCCCACCGCCAACCAAAAGGCCGCTTGGCAGCAATATCACAGTGCTTGGCAAAACTACTATCAGCAGTATTATGAACGCTACTATCTAGGCCAAGTCAAGAAGGCTGAGGAGCGCCTCGCTGAGCAAGCCAAAGCTCACGACGTCGATACGCCTAATACCACCACAGCCACCACTGATGAGCCAGAAGAGCTCACCCAAAGCCAAGCAATGGGCGACCTGCGCTCGCGCTTACTGAGCTCGATCCGCAACGGTGCGAACAAAGTCCGCCATAGCCGACACTTCATCCCCGCGGTAGCTGGTATTTCCGTCATGGTATTATTCTTGGCATTGCAGTACAACCGGGTCTTTTTCTCATACGTTGCTGCTTATACCTCGCCAGGCGACCTCGATGCCCAGAGCTATATCATTAGCCCATACGACTCGACCAACGTTGGCCCAGATCCCAAGCTTATCATCCCTAAGATCGCAGTAGACGTGCCCATCGTGTGGGACGCCAACGCTGCCAGTCAAGCCTCGCTCAATGCCGCTATGGACAAGGGTGTGGTGTGGTTCAACATCCCTGGTGCCAATGCGAAGCCCGGCGAGGTGGGGAATTTCGTTGTCTCAGGCCACTCGAGCAACGACTGGCTTGACAATGGCAAGTACAAGTTTATCTTCGCGCGGCTCGAGCAAATGCAAAAAGGCGATAATATCTACGTCAATTACAACGGCAAGCGCTACACCTATACTGTCACTGGCTCGCAAGTCGTCAAGCCAACTGATGTGCACGCGCTGCAAACCAATGCCACCAAGCCAACTATGACGCTCATTACTTGTGTGCCGCTTGGTACCGATCTCAATCGTCTACTCGTCACGGCCGAGCAAGTCAGCCCCGACCCATCCTCCGCCAAAAAAGAAGCATCTCAGGCCACTACCAACAGTGGCAGCAACAGCAAGAGTGCCATGCCAGGCAACTCACCAACCTTCGTCCAACGGGTCGGCAACCTGTTTTCAGGGCGGTAAGCTGGCTCTATAAACCAGTGTGGCATCTACGCTTGAAAGTGCGATATTTCTCACTGGCTATTCTGGTAGTTAGCGTAGCAGTATAAAGACGAAGGAAAGTGTGCTATCACAAAGAGATATGCGAATATGAGAGTACATTGCCAAACTACACAGCGCTATAGCAATAAGAAAAGTATGTAAAAATCACAACGATTATTGGTTAACAAACCTTCTAGCTACCCCTGTTATCTTGGTGAATATATCGTGAATCTTGCGACTATTGCCATGACCCAATCTGATCGTAGTGCCCTTAAGCGCACTCTCGGATTGAGTAATTAATCCGGGTTCAGTTTGAGCATGGTTGGTGGGCTATGTTTTTTGATTTTTGTTAATTATGCGCATGGCCCGCTAACAACAGCAAGCCTATAACCGGTACTGTCAAGGGCTGTGGTAATGCCTAGTTATCGTTCACGATCTTCGTCTGGCGCAGCGCCACGCCATCCTTCGTCTTGACGAAGCTATAGAGATAGCGCTGGTTTTGCGAGAGGACAACAGGGAGGTCGAGCGCCAAGGTGGTGATGCGCTGCTGGTTAGCACCATCAAAGTCATAGAGGTGCACACCGCCGTGTGTGAAGGTGAAGTGGTAGCCATCAATCCAGTTAATATCGCGCGTCAGTGGCTGAGGGAGCTTGATGGTGGAGGACTTAAGTAGCTCGAGGTCGTATGTCATGAGGCTCGCATCGTTATACACACAGGCGAAGCGGTGTCCACCACGTGAGAAATCGACATGGCTAATGCCACCTGGCATGCTGAGGCTGGCGACAGACTTGAGGCTACTTGCCGTACGCGAATCGCTTGCGGCATGCGAAGTGCTACTGAGAATCTCAGCCGTCTCACCATAGGCGATCACGTAGTATACTTTGTCGTAATATTTCTCGATACGGAAGTGCAGTGGCGCCACACCATCATCGGCATAGCTGCGGACGGTGCGAGGTTTGGTGGTGCCAATAGTGAGATAGCCAGCAGTGCGCTGCTTACTAGTGTGGTCGAGTTTAGTCGTGTAGGTGATGGTAGTGTCGCTGTAGAGCGCAAACTCAGCCACGTTACTAACGAGTGGGCCTGTGATCTTCGTGTCACCGAGACTTGCTTGGCGCAGGTCGCCCTCACCAGTGAGGACAAAGAGCTTACGACTGTCGCCCTGCGAGAATTTAGCAGCATCAACATCCACGCCAAGCTGCCGCGTGACATTCTCGAGCTTGTGACTACTCTGCGTGTCGAGGACGAGCCACTCGGTTTTATCGCCATTGTAGGTGTGCTTGATCGTCACATAGCGGTTATCCTTGTCCCACGAATCGAGGGTGAAGGCTTGGTGCTCAGCATTGTCTGGCGCGGTGTAGTGCGCGCTGTCGAGTGTGATATTCGTCGTCTGTGGCTTATCACCACTGAGGTCAGCCAGGGTAACGGTGGGCTTGTGCGCAGACGGAGTGAAGGCGAGGTAGCGATTATTACCTGAAGCAATGGCGCTTGACGCACCACTAGCGGTTGCAACATTCTTGTGGCTGGGGTTGCTGGAAATGAGCCGAGCGTAGTCGAGCCACAGCACACTGCCAGGCTTCACATCCACCGTCTTGTGCCAGTCACGGTAACCCTCACGCTGAATAGTAACGTTGCGCTGGCCAGCCGAGAGGGTAAGCTTACTAGGCGTCTCGTTGCTTAGGCGAGTTTGGTCTACCGTCACTTGGGCACCATCAGGGTGAGTGTCAAACTGCACCAGGCCACCCTGCACAACCTTACCACTCGACCAATTGAGCCGGTACCCCTGTATTGCATAGGCAAAAATCACGACAGTGAAGAGAACAGTCAGCACCATCATGCTATAGATCAATGTCAGATGGACGCGTTGGCGTCGCTTTCGTTGCTTCGTATCCATGACAACATTATACCATGGCTGGAGGGAGGTAGGATGTGTTGCCTATCTAGTTCAACCTTGCAGCAGGCTCATGTATTTTATTTTGTCCCGAGGGATTTTATACAAAACAGCTCCCACCTCTTGCAAAACCCCTTATGCTTGGAGTATTATACGATCAAAGAGGGAACAAGGGGGATATACTTATTATGCGTCATACGACGGTCACACGTGGTAGACAAGTGTCTAAACAGGCAGCTGGGCAGACTGCCATTCGTCAAGATATACAGAGGCCAGGGCTGCATCGCACAAGCAAATCAGAGCGGCAGCCTGTACTATACGGGCCTGAGCTAAAGATCATTCATACCCCGCGCGCTCGCTCTACAGCAGTCAAGGCGGCTCAGAAGCATATCTCAGAAATCATCCCGGCAACCAAGGCAGTACAGACAACTCAGGCGGCCACAGCGACGCCGCAATCACCCGTAAAGAACCAGTCACGAGCATCTACGAGGGCCACTCAAACCACTCCGCCGCGCCCCGCGCACCAGCTGGCCACACTCCATGCAGCCGCACCGCAAAAAACAACGGCAACACATCGCGCCACAGCACCAGCTGCGCACATCACCAAACATCATCGGCCAGTGGCAGTGCAACCCATTACATCATCTCGACCTGGCTCGCCGCGCCAGCTACGGAAGCGACAACCCGTGACGATCTCGCCACTCTCAGCTCAGCCAACAAGACTCTCATCGCCCCGTGCGCAAACCCCACACCGCACTGCGCAGCAGACGTCCACCCAGCCTGGCGCGCCACGCAGTATGGATTTTGTATTCGTACCATCAGAAGTAGAACCACCCAGTGCCGCTAAGCGCCATAACACGCCACCGCCATCACAACTGGCACGCGTGCTTGCCACCGAGCAAGTCGAGCAGACGCAAACCCAGGCCACGCAGCCAGTTATACCAATTGGCCTACCCACACTCAATCTCGCCGAGCTTGCCGCCCAACCACTAGTCGCGCAGCCTTCTGGGATGCCACAGGGTGAGGTGTGGTGGCCACCCGCTGAGCCAGAGCTCACTACGACGGAGAACATCCCCGTTGGCGCACTGCCGCGCAGCGTTCTTACTCAGCAGAGTAAGAAGTCGGCAGCTGCGCCCAAATCCAAGCATCGCAGGCTCTTCACTAGTAAACGCCGCACCAACAAACCCACAACCAGCGTTGCACCACCACCGGCTCGGCAGCCAGCGGTGCACCACTGGGGTCGGCGGCTTAGTATTGCTGGAGCAATGGTGGCATTGCTTGCCTTTGGCGGCTACCTGACATACCACAACATGCCTGCCATTGCTACTCGTATGGCCGCCGCTCAGGCTGGCATTAATGCATCGTTCCCGTCGTATCAGCCGAGTGGCTATAGCTTGGCGGGCGGCATATCGCAGCAGCAGGGGAGTGTCTTAATGAAGTTCGCCGCCAACGCCGGCCCAGGCACCTTTACTCTCACGCAGAGCCGGTCAGATTGGGACTCTAGCGCTGTCCTGGCCAACTACGTTTTGCCCAGCTTTGGCCGCAACTTCGCCACTACCACCAGCCATGGCCTTACTATCTATAGCACCCACAACGCCGCCGCGTGGGTCAATGGCGGCATTCTCTACACCATCAAGGGCAATGCACCCCTGTCGAGCGAGCAGGTGGAGCGGATTGCAGCGAGTATGTGAATCTCTTGAGAGGTCTACACTTTTCCCATCACTTCATCCGATGGAGTGTGCAAACAGATTGCAATAATCTGTTTTCAGCCCAGCGCAAGAGGTCGATACTCGGGGAGTGTCGACCCTTATAGCGTTCCGGAGGAGGGAGCGATGGGAGAAGTGTAGACTATGGCCAAAATCATGCTATTCTTTGTCATGTGGTTCATCTGCTATACTTATCCATATGAGTAACGACACACCATCTTCGCATGCCACTACCATTCGCACCCGCTTTGCACCCAGCCCCACGGGGTATATCCATGTGGGTAATGTGCGCGCAGCGCTCTTTCCGTGGCTGCTCACGCGCCAGCAAGGTGGAAAATTCGTCTTGCGCATTGAGGACACCGACCGCGCTCGCTTTGTGCCTGGAGCGGAGGATCTGATTCTTGATACACTGGATTGGCTTGGGCTAGACTGGGACGAAGGCCCACGCGTTGGCGGTGAGGCTAGGCCGTACCATCAGTCGGAGCGCCTTGCCATCTACCACCGCTGGGCACAGAAGCTCATCGACAAAGGCCTCGCCTATGCCGACCCCTACACCCCAGAGGAAGTCCAAGGTTTTCGTGAGGAAGCTCGGGCTGCCAAGAAGGCCTTCTTATACCGCGACTATCGCCCAACCAATCCACCAGAGTGGGATGGCACCCAGCCACTGCGCTTTAAGGTGGCCGATCCCCAGCGCTACACCTGGCACGATCCTGTGATGGGTGAGCTCTCTGCTGGGCCAGAAGCGCTCGATGACTTCATCCTCATCAAGGCCGATGGCTACCCAACATACAACTTCGCTCACATCGTCGACGATGCCGAGATGGGCATTACCCACGTCATCCGCGGGCTGGAGTATATCTCCAGCATTCCACGCTACCTCAGCCTATACGATGCGCTAGAGCTTGAGCCACCAGTATTGGCCTGCCTGCCACACATCATGGCACCCGATGGCAAGAAAAAGCTTGGCAAGCGCGATGGTGCCAAGAGCGTCACCGACTACCGCACCGATGGTATTTTGCCCGAGGCAATGCTCAACTTCCTCGCCTCGCTGGGCTGGAATGATGGCACCGAGCAAGAGATCTTTAGCAAGGAGGAACTGATCGAGAAATTCAGCCTCGAGCGCGTCCAGCGCAGTGGTGCCCGCTTCGACGAAAAGCGCCTCCTGTGGATGAACGGCCAATGGATCCGCCGCTTATCGCTCGATGACCTCTACAGCCGGGTCGAGCACTATTGGCCAGCCAGCGCCGCTAGCGCCGACGAATCGTACAAAAAACATGTGCTTGCCCTGGTGCAAGACCGCCTCAAGACCTTGGCCGAGCTACCAATGCTGAGCCGCTACTTCTTCGAAGAGCCCACCATCAACGAAGAGCTCATTACCACCAACAAGCCTCTGCGCAAACTGACGGATGAGCAGCGCCGAGAGCTCCTCGCCACGGCCCACGCCGCTCTGACTCAGCAGCACACATGGACACCAAGCGCCATTCAAGACACCCTTAATCAACTCCTCGAGACCACTGGCCACAAGCCGGGCGTGCTCTTTAGCCTCATCCGCATCGCCACCACCTGGGCACCCTTTAGCCCCCAGCTAAATGACACGCTGGCGCTGCTTGGCAAGGAGCGGACGTTGGCGCGAATTGAGCAGTATCTTGGATAATAACACGCTACGCATCACACAAAAACCGGCTCTCCCAGCCGGTTTTTACTTGAACAAATAATTGCGTCATAAGCAAAAAATAATAGCAATAACAGGGGTAGAAGTTGATCACGAATTATCGTCGTGTCCAACCTAAACAAACGACAAGGTCAAGATAGAGAAAGTGAAGACTTAGCTATTCAAATCAAGCGAGATTATGCCACGAGAAGGGAAGTACTGCACAGCTACTTTGCTGGAGGTACGTCGCCTAATAGGACTGATTACGGTGACTTTACACGAGACTTTGTATCATGATAACCAGGGAAGTGAGTATAAGGGACGTTACCAATACCGAGGCCACCCCTCATAGCAGCTTGCGTTATTGCTTCTATTACCTTAGATGGCGGGCAAAACGCCTCTTCTTGCGCCTGCCCCACACGCCAATCTCCGCCGCTCGCTTGTTGCGGCGATTGGGGTGATTGACCTTCATCAGTCTGTCGTGATGGTGGTATAGTGCTGCTGTCTCTACCATTATCTGTACTGTCGCTCTCGTGTCGTCGTGTCATTTTCCTCACCCAAATTATCCGTTAATGGTTATTCATTGTAGGCTATTTTTGCGGATTTGCCAAGGGGTTTGTTGGGTAATTGATCGCATGCGCTCGAGGTGTCGATGTATCTATCTTCGCCATGCAGCTCTTACGCAATTCCTCATCACCCACCGCTACAAAAAGATACAGCACACAAAGTAAATACCAATGCTCATTTACCCATAGAACACAAGCAGAGAAGCGCAAGAGTAAAAATACTTACACCGTACAGTGGTCAAGCCCAAGGTAGCCTTTTGCTGCAAAATTCCTCATTCATCGCTATCCGCTCATGGTATAATGGCCATAAGATGAGTTCACCACAGAATACACCACCGGCAGCTTTTGGCGGTCGGGCGCAGCGTCGACGTTTGCGGCGGCATGGACGGCACTTTATGGGGCTGCGGCATTTTGTGGGGCAGCACCGCATGCCTGTGATGGTGATTGGTGGGGTATTGGTGGTATTTGCGGGAGCTATGGCGTCATTTTCTCTGCTCAATAAGCCTCGCCAGACCAAACCCGCCCCCGTTGTGGTGGCGCACAAAGCCCCAGAGGTGTATTATTCGCCCTTGACTGGCCTCAAGGTAGCCGACCAAGCGGCCACCACCAAGCCCGTTACTGCAGTGATGCTGGAGAATAGCCCCAGTGCTCGCCCTCAGTCGGGCGTCAAGCAGGCTGAGGTGGTGTACGAGGCAATTGCCGAGGCAGGTATCACTCGCTTTCTCGCACTGTACCAGCAAAACAAACCAACGATGATTGGCCCAGTGCGCAGCCTGCGGCCATACTACATAGACTGGCTCGCACCATACCAGCCCAGCGTAGCTCATGTGGGAGGTAGCTCGCACGCCTTGCAAGAGATCCGCAATGGTACCTACCGCGATATCGACCAGTTCTTTAATGAGCGCAGCTATTGGCGTGCTACTGACCGCCGTGCCCCGCACAATGTCTACACCAGTGCCGAGCGGCTGGATGACCTCAATAGCAGCAAAGGCTACAAGCAGTCTGTTGTCAAGATCGCCCTTGCCCGGGCCGATGGCAAGCCAGCTAACCCTGCGACCGCCACTGTGGCCGTCATCAATTTTGGCAAATCCGCCCGCTACAACACGCGCTACCAATACGATGCTAGCACCAACACCTACCAGCGTAGCATCGGTGGCGAGGCTAGCTTGGACCGTGAGGAAGGGCAGATTGCGCCCAGCGTTGTGGTGGCACTAACCGTCCAGCAGACCACCGTGCAAGAGGATGGCACGCGCGAGAATATTATCACCACTGGCCAAGGCAAAGCAACCATCTTCCAAAACGGCAGCGTAGTAGAGGGAATATGGCGCAAGACCGACCGTACCAGCCCACTCGAGCTACGTGATGCCAATGGCAAGGCAATCGCTCTCACCCGCGGCCAGACATGGATAGCGGCAGTACCTGGCGGCACAGGGAGCGTGTCGTGGCAGCAATAGGCCCAGCCCGGCCATTGCCACCTCATCGTCCACCCACCCTTATTAAACAGTATTGGCCTCACTATAGTCGCCGTGCTATTGGTGCGAGTATCCTGATGCAGTGCACTATTGCCGGGCTCGTGGCAAGTACACTGTGGATGATTGGCCTAAGCCCTAGCCAGCTGCAGTTTTGGCTGGTTATTATGGTGGTAGTGCTGGCGAGTATCCCGCTCAATATTTTCCTGCTCATGCAGCTACTCACCCCGCTTAAAGACCTCACACATGCTCTCAGCCATGTAGCAGGCGAGCCTAGTACCATTACACCGCCCAACCCCAATGCAGCACACTTCGAGCGCGATGGCTTCAAGCCGCTGCTGCAATACATCTACCAAACGGCCGCACTAGCTGGCCAAAACCCGCCGAGCCAGGCTCAAGCACAAGCTGCCCAGATCGAGGCCGCGCTTGATCAAACCAGTGCTGGCATTGCCATTCTCACTAGCCAGGGGCAGGTACGCTACCACAACCGCCACACCCCACTGCGCCAGAGCCATGATGGCGCGGCCGAGCTCGAGCTGTTATTCGAGCCAGGCGATGGTCTGACGGAGTGGCTCGCACACTGCCACCGCAGCGCTGTCCATGCCGAGAAGACCTGGCTGCGCATTGCAAACAAGCTGGTGGGTGAGCCTGGGCGGCGCATCTTCGACATTACGGCCAATTATGAGAAGGGGAGCAGTGCTGAGGTTATACTAGTACTGCACGATCGCACCACCCTCTACCAGCCCGAGGATGATGACCTCGATTTCATCGCCTTTGCCGCTCACGAGCTGCGCGGGCCCATCACCGTTATTCGTGGCTATCTGGATGTCCTCACTGAGGAGGTTGGCCCAGCGCTGACTGGCGACCAGCACGAGCTACTAGGGCGGCTCGTTGTCTCGGCCAATCGCCTCAGCGGCTATGTCAACAACATCCTTAATGCTAGCAAGTTCGACCGCCGCCATCTCCGCGTTCACCTAGCAGAAGAGTCAGTTAGCAGCATCTACAATATCATCCGCGACGACATGCAGCTGCGTGCCACCACCCAAGGTCGCCAGCTCACGGTAGATATCCCCACCACGCTGCCCACCATTGCAGCCGATCGCTCAAGCCTATCTGAGGTGCTGAGCAATATCATTGATAACGCGCTCAAATATAGCAACGAAGGCGGGCTCGTAGCTGTCTCGGCCGTGCAAGACGGTGCATTTGTCGCCATCAAGGTGCAAGACCACGGCATCGGCATCCCCGCCAATGTGATGGGCAATCTCTTTCATAAGTTCTACCGCTCGCACCGCAGCCGCGAGACCGTAGCTGGCACGGGTATTGGGCTCTACATTAGCAAGGCGATCGTCGAGTCACACGGTGGGCAGATTGGCGTGGTAAGCCGCGAAGGGGAGGGTTCCACCTTCACGATCACCATCCCCACCTACGCCAGCGTAGCAGACAAAATCACTGATGGCAGCAATAGTCAGCTCATCACCAGCGGCAGCGGCTGGATAAAAAATCACACGATGTATAAGGGATAACAGAGGTAGGAGGAGAGAGATTATGGCAATTCAAACAATTCTCGTCATCGAAGACGATCGCTTCATCGGCGAAATGTACGTGCGCAGCCTCCGCAAAGCGGGCTACACGGTAGATTGGCTCATCGACGGGGCAGATGGCCTCGTGGCAGCACGCAACAACCACTACGACCTCATCCTGCTCGACATCATGCTCCCCGAGAAGCGCGGCAGCGAGATCCTCCAGGCACTGCGCGCCGAGCCGCAGCACATCGCTGGCACGAAGATCGTCATCATGACCAACTTCGACCAAGACGAATCCACCCGCCTCGCCCTCCAAGCTAGCGTAGACGGCTACCTCATCAAAGCCGAGATCACCCCACGGCGATTGCTGGAGATTATTGCGGGGATGAAGAAGAGCTAACGTTTTTAACGTTACGCTTGTTCTTATCCCACATACGGCTTAGCCCATCCCTATCTAGTGTCTGCATGATCTCGTCGTTTGGATCAAAAGCATTTGGGGAATCAATCGGGCCATTAATTCTGTTTCGTATTCTCTCAATGTGGTGAGACAAACCTACGCTGCGAAAGTACTCCTCATCGTCAATGATATTCAATCCTTGACGTTGTGCAATTAATAGACTAATTCGAGCACCAACGGCGTAGCCTCGTAACTCTCTTCTTAACGTATGTTTCTCTCTTGGTTCGTTACGCTGCATGAGCCATACTGGGTCATCAAGTATATCTAGTGCATGAGTTAGCTCATGAGATAATATATCTTCGGGGTTACTGTCACTAGTATAATCGACTGCTACACTAGGCTGACCAAACACAGCTCCAACCTCAGGACTACCTTTCTTACGATGATCAATGAATATTGGGAATCGTTTTGTATACGTCGATCCACTAGCACCCTTGCTTATACTAAATTTTTCATTATGTTTTGCTGCAGATGTCTTTCCATTATAAAAGTGGCGAGTGATCTGATTTTGTGCTATCGGATGAATATTATTTTGCTCTTTAGCCCCAAAGTACTGTCGATCGGTAATACCTACCATCGATAGCTGCACTTCTTGACCAGGGCGCAGCGCCACTAACGGAATAACTGGCTTTTGTACCCACCGATAAATCTCTTGTATAGAGCCATCGTGGTTAATCATTGGAAATCGCACATAGTCTATCGCCTCCACTAGGCGTACAGCAAGAACACCAAGCATATCTTGCGCCTGCGTACTCTCGGCTACTGTATAGATAAGCTCCAGCGACCGCTTCAGTCTATCCTGCCGCGCTGCATACTCAGCAGGGTGCGGTGTGTTACTTCTGTTGCTCTCTCTCTCTCTCTGTTCTCATGTGGTGATTATACTACATTTTATGTAGAATGCAATAGCGAACAAGCGTATTGGAATAACTCCCCTCGCATGGCAAGCCCATCACAGCGAGTATAACTCTAGCCAAGAGTGATAATACTGCTAATCTTTGCCTAGTGTGTCACCATCTCTATGTTGATTGTTCTGTCAGTCCGTTATGCACGATGGTGATGAGACCTAGGATCTTACTGCACACCTCAAAACAACACGCAAATAAAAACACCTCGCCGAGGCAAGGTATCATAACATGCTATATTGGTGAGCCTACAAATATAAATGTGGAACTCCTTTTTCGCGATTTGTTTGCGCTGCGGGATCGTTTCAAGGAGCTGGGTATGGTCATTAAAAACAGCGAGGTGTATTTACCAGATTTGGAGGAGCGTGATGTTTAATTTGCGAAAACCAGATTCAAAACTCTACGACCAAAATACTTTTGACAACCAGTTTATGCGCGACTTACGAAAAGCCCGCAAAAGCATTATCATCGAAAGCCCGTTCCTTAGAGTCGCCCGAGTTGAAAAATTCACTCCAATACTCCACTGGCTCAAAAAGCGTGGCGTGGTAATATTACTTAATACCAAACCGCCCGAGGAACATGACGGAATATATCAATTACAAGCCCGAGAGTCTCTAAGTTTACTACAATCAGCGGGCGTCGAAGTTCTTTTTACGGTCAAAAAACATCACCGCAAATTGGCCATCATCGACAGGCGGATTATTTACGAAGGCAGCCTAAATATTTTTTCGTATCGCAACAGTTGTGAGATAATGAGAAGGACAACATCTGCGCTTGAGGCGGAAATGTTGATAGATTTTATCGGCTTAAATAAATTTATGGAGGTGAGATAATTATGAACGACGAGGATACAATAAAGAATCTTCATCTGTACGAAGATGAAGAAACGATTCAGAAAACGATCCACTATCTGGAGCTTCACGACCCAGACAACGCTAATCGCGAATACGCGGTCGGATTCTTGAAGTTTATGCAGCGATTTGCGCATGTCGCGAGTAAGAGCGAGGGGTTTGATTTTGAGGGGTCTCTAGAGAAATATAAGACAAAACGCAAGGACGATTAATAACGCAACTCTAATTTAGCTAGCGATATATTCTATAGCGTTTTGTTTTCAAAGCACTAATTGTAGACTCTATTTGACTGAAGGCGCCTAGATAGTCGCTTTCGGATAATTGCGCCCCCTTCTGAAACTTATCAGTTAAGGCTGGATATGCACTTCTGTCGAACGGGGACGCTATTCTCTCCTTAAAATCGGTCAACAGAGGGCTTGATTCTCTTACTATAGTGTCCATCCTATTTTGTATTTTACGTATTAATCTACGTAGTTGCTTCACATTCTCTTCACTTATGCTCTCTTTGGCGTATGTTTCAAGGTAGAGGCTATCGACAGCTTCCAGTAATCTAATGATTTCTTCAATTTCCCCACAAACGATCACCTCATAGCTTCGTTGACTATTTAATTTTCTATCTATAATAAAAGGTGTTACGGAGA